>Ga0172379_10002219_pt1 | contig 35285 bp, 44 predicted proteins | sample GrowelOW334metaG_FD_119756 | JGI IMG/M metagenome (GOLD analysis project Ga0172379, IMG submission 119756) | Groundwater microbial communities from an aquifer near a municipal landfill in Southern Ontario, Canada - Groundwater well OW334 metaG | ecosystem: Environmental > Aquatic > Deep... | reverse complement strand
TCTTGACCCTCACCGCTAAATTGATTTAAATAACTTTTAACAACTAATAATTTCCCGTCTAAAAACCACACAGCGTCTTTTTTAGGATTGGTAAACCAAATGTTTTTACCTTTTAAGATATCTATGCCGTTGCTTGTGTTAACAATATATGGTTGGCTATATTCATATCCTACTACAATAAAACTCACAAACTTGTTATCTGGTGAAAATGAAATGCTGTTTTTATTGATAAAGGTTTTTTCAAATGTTCCGCCATTTTTTTCAAAATTTTTTCCATATGCATTATAAAATTTTTCCCAGTCGGTGGTTTGATCTGTTTTTGTTACTGGTTTTGTTGGGTAGCATTTTCCATATCCTCCGTTTGGGCACAGATAATTATATAAATAAAATCCCCCAATTGCTAAAACCATAGCGACTAATATTAAAATTAAAAAATACTTTAAATTTTTGTTTTGCATATAGGTTTTATAATTCTATTATTATAGCACAAAAAAACTCCGCAGGTTCCTTGGGGGATGCGGAGTTTTTTAAACTAGTTATTTTTTCTTTGGCTGGAAACCTGCATCAACCGCAGACAGGTTTATTCTGCCTTGGTCATCTATGCCAACAACTTTTACAGGAATTTGGTCTCCTTCTTTTACAACATCAGAAACGCTGTTGATTCTTTCTTTTACAAACTTAGAAATGTGAACAAGTCCCGATTGTCCTGGTAAAATATCTACAAAGGCTCCAAAGTCCATAATTTTTCTTACGGTCCCTGTAAATGTTTCTCCCACTTCAACAACTTTTACAATAGACTTAATCCAGTCGGCTGCTTTGTTAACATCTTCTTGGTTTTGCCCAGTAACTGCAACCAATCCGGAATCTTCTATATTAATATCTACGCCGTTGCATGCGTCAATAATTTTGTTTATCATGGATCCCTTTGGTCCTACAACTTCCCCAATTTTTTCTGGATTAATCATAAATGAAATAATTTTTGGAGCATATGGTGACAATTCTTTTCTTGGCCCGGCAATTTGCTCTTTGATTACTTCAAGAATTTTTAGTCTTGCATCTTTGGCTCTTGTTAAAGCCTCTTCTATTATATCTTTGTTTATTCCGTCAATTTTTACATCCAGTTGAATAGCTGTAATTCCATTTTTAGTACCTGCAACCTTAAAATCCATATCTCCAAAGTGGTCTTCGGGACCTTGGATATCTGTTAAAACTTTGTATTTTCCGGTTTCCTCGTCTTTGGCTAAGCCAACAGAAATTCCTGCAACGGGCTCTTTAATTGGAACTCCTGCATCCATAAGCGCAATTGTTGAAGCGCAAATTGAGGCTTGAGAAGTGGAACCGTTTGAGGAAACAGATTCAGAAACAATTCTTATTGTATATGGAAAGCTTTCAATTGCTGGTAAAACTGGTGTTAGAGCTTTTTCAACCAAATGTCCGTGCCCAATTTCTCTTCTTTTGGGTCCCCTCATTGGAGAAACTTCTCCCGAAGAAAATGGTGCAAAGTTGTAATGATGCATAAAACGTTTTTTCATTACAATTTCCATTCCTTCAATTATTTGTTGGTCACCCGGCCCCCCCAAAGTTAACACAGACAGAACTTTTGTTAAACCTCGGTGAAATACTCCGCTTCCGTGTGTGCGCGACAAAACAGCAACCTCGGCAGTTAACCGCCTTATTTCTTCTGGCTTTCTGCCATCTGGGCGGTGGTTTTTTTCAATTATGTTGGCAATAATTATTCTTTCTATTTCTTTTTCAAAATATGGCAAAACTTGTTTTGCTTTGTTTTGCAAAGGGTATTTTTCTTCTATGTATTTTATTAATTCTTGTTTTAGAATTTCGGTTGCACCCAAATTCTTTTCTGTTTTTGGAGCATTATTTATTGCATCTTCAAGTTTACTTCCCAAAAATTCTTTTATCTCTTTTGCGATTTCTAAATCTACGGCAGGTTCAAAAATATCTTTTTCTTTGCCAATTTTTTTTACTGCTTTTGTTTGGAAATCAATAATTTTTTGGAATTCTTTTTTACCTTTTTCATAGGCTTCCATAAAGTCTTTTTCGGAAACTTCTTTTGAACCCATTTCAATCATGTTTACTAACATTTCGTCATTTCTTTCTAATGCAGACAATGTTAAATCCATATCGCCAATTTTTCTTTGTTCATAGGTTGGGTTAAAAATAAATTCTCCATTGATTCTACCAACTCTTATGGCTGCCAAAGGTCCGTTCCAAGGAATATTTGAAACAGCTAGTGCAAAAGAAGCTCCAATCATTCCTAAAATATCCGGGTCGTTTTCGCCGTCCCAAGATAAACAGGTTACCACAACCTGGACTTCTTTTTTAAAGTCTTTTGGAAATAATGGCCTAATTGCTCGGTCTATCATACGGGCAGTTAAAATTGCTTCATCGCTTGGTCGGCTTTCCCTTTTCATAAAACGCGAGCCATAAATTTTTCCTGCAGCATAAAATCTTTCCTCGTATTCAACCATCAAAGGAAAGTAATCAATATCTGGTCTGGATTTTTCAGACATTACTGCAGTTGCTAAAACTTCGGTATCTCCCAACTTAACTAAGCAAGACCCATTTGTCTGCTCAGTCCAATTAGTAGTTTTAATGGTAATAACTTTACCACCCACTTCTATCTCAAACGTATCTTTTGTCATATATCTTTGCGAGGCAGATACCTGCCTGCCGGCAGGCAGGTACGAATGCATGCTTATCTCTCCAAAAAATTAGAGATATAAGTATGAATTAGTACGCTACCTGCTTTTTTATTATTTATTTTTTTAAATTTACTTTTGGTTTTTTAATAGGAACTTTGGCAAGCCCTCGTCCAAATCAATAAATTCGTCGGCAACTTCTATTAATCTTCCCGAAGTTGTTTTTCCAAATGCCATCACTTCAACTCTTTTCCCCATATTTTTTAAGTATTCAACCAAGGCAATAAAATCTCCGTCTCCAGAAACCAGCACAACCACATCAACTCCGGGAGCCGTGCGGATTGCATCAATAACAATGCCAACATCCCAGTCTGCCTTTTTTGCTCCGCCGTACCATTCCTGCAAATCTCTAACTCTTGTTTCAATGCCAAGTTTGGTCAAAGCATCAAAAAATGGCGCTTCTTCGCCAGTTTTTGTACGCACCACATAACCAAAAGCCCTAATAAACTTTCTTCCGGAAACCGCCTGTTTTAAAACTTCTCCATAGTTTACTCTTGCGTGATACAAATTCTTTGCAGAGTGATATAAATTCTGTACGTCTATTAATACCTCTACTCTTTGTTCTTTTGGTTTTGGCTGCATTTAGTTTACTTTTTGAGTCCTATTTTTTTAATTATTTCTGCGTATCTTTTTTCAGATGTCTTTTTAAGATATGCCAATAATTTTTTTCTTTTAACAACCATTGTTATTAACCCTTTTTTTGAGTGCACATCTTGAGGGTGCTTTTTTAGGTGCAAAACAAGCTTGTCTATAGATTTAGATAACAAAGCAATCTGAACCTCTGTAGATCCAGTGTCCTTTTCATTTGCGCTTACCTCTTTTATAACTTTTGCTTTCTCTTTGGTTTTTAATGCCATTTTTTATTGAAAGATGCTTCCGGCACCTTTTGTTAATTAATACTACTTAGTATACTCTATTTTTTGCATTTTGACAAGGGTATGTGTGCCCCTACTCAGAATCGGACTGAGATAGACTGCTTAAGAGGCAGCTACTTTACCATTAAGTTATAGGGGCGTGTGATTTTAATAAATATTTATTGGGCGATGAGTTTCTTTTAACGAGACCCATTTTTTTTCGGTGGTATTTATTTTTTCATTAAATTCTTTAAGAACTGCTCGTATCCATCCATAAGTTTTTAGTCTCATGTCTGTTCCTTTTTGAACTCTAACTTTTATTGTGCCGTAGTATAAATTATTTGTTTTATAATTTTTGCTTAAAGGCTTTATGTAACTTTTGCCAAAGTTTTCAATTGGAATATTTGTTAAATCAGACCAAAACTTTTTTATTTTTCTTTCGTTCTGTTGCGGATAGATATTTAGGCAAGCGGTCAATTTGTTTGGCGCAACTTCAAACACCTCTTTAAACCATTTTACTATAAAAATTATTAAATTGGGGTCAGAATTTGTTATTTCAAAACTTCCTGATTTTTTGCCTTCAGCCCAATATAATGCGGCGCCGAATAAGCGGAATGTCTCTTTTGACAGCGGAAATTCTATTTCTTTTTCTGCTTCTTTTATAATTTTATCTACCTCTCTTTTTCTCCTTTCTTTTTGGCTTTGTGGTCCCTTGGTCAATATTAAAATGTTGTTTGTGTATAACTTTTTTCTCTGCTTGTCGGTTAATTCTACGTCTTTCAACCAATAACTTAGTGTGCTTTTTGATACTCCCAATTTTTTTGCAATTTCGCCGTAGCTCAGGCCAGTTTTTCTTAATTCTATAGCTTTAAATTTAAGAGGGTTTTTCATACCTCTATTATATCACACAGGGGAGTTGAACTGCAAGAAATATTCCCCTACAGCGAAACGCTATATCCGGAGGCTCCAATTGCCTGTAGTACAAAGTTTATAATAATATCTGTACAATATGCAAGTAGCAAGCCTATAATTGCTCCTTTTATCAGCGTTTTTCCAAGCGTTGAAAGTCCGGGGTTGCCTGCAGAAATAAGCATAAGAATTCCCCCAATTATCAATGCCAAAACCCCCAATGGGGTTGCAATGTCTAAAACAATAAAACTTAATACTCTCTGCAAGGTTTGAATTAATTGTTGCTGATCGCATTTTACGTTTATGCCGTCGCATTGGACAAGTTGGGCCGTTGCTAGAAGTGGAGCAGAAAGCGATAAAAAAACAAACAAAATGCAAATTGACAAGAATATTTTTGACATTGTTTTGTGCTTCGGGTGCCCTCGCCAGGATTCGCCCAGTCATCCGACTGGGCGTCGGGTTGCATAACCCGACGAACCCGATTAATTTATTATTTTGATAATTATAACATAAAACATAAAAAATAAAAGAGTCATTGATTTTTCAAAATTTTATGGTAAAATTTACAAATTGCCCCTATAGTGAAACGGATATCATATTTGGCTTCGAACCAAAAGTTGGGAGTTCGAATCTTCCTAGGGGCACATTGGTTATATGACAATCCCAAAAGAAATAAAAAATATATTAGAAAAATTGGCAAAAGCGGGCTTCCAAGCATATATTGTGGGCGGATGCGTGCGCGATTTTTTATTGGGCCAGGAGCCAAATGATTGGGACGTTACCACAAATGCAAAGCCAGAAGAAATTGTAAAAATTTTTCCTGATAGTTTTTATGAAAACAAATTTCTTACGGTTACTGCGCGCACCGATAGCGCAAAACCAAATTTAGCTGAGGTTGAAATTACAACTTATAGATCCGATGCAAAATATTCTGACAAGCGCCACCCTGACCAGGTGGAATATGCCGAAAAATTAGAAGACGACTTAAGCCGACGCGACTTTACGATAAATGCAATGGCAATGGGTTTGGATAAAAAAGTTGTTGATTTGTTTGACGGGAAAAAAGATTTAAAAAATAAAATTGTCAGAACGGTGAGGGACGCCAATGAAAGATTTAGTGAAGATGCTTTAAGAATGTTGCGGGCTGTAAGGTTTGCAACTTCTTTGAATTTTAAGATAGAAGAAAAAACAAAAGAGGCTATTATCAAAAACAGCATTTGGCTGGATGCGGTTTCAAAAGAAAGAATAAGGGACGAATTTGTTAAAATGATTATGGCAGACAAAGCTGCCGATGGTGTTGAATTGCTCCGCGAAACAGGATTGCTAAAATATATTGTGCCAGAATTGTTGGATAACTATGGCGTTGGTCAAAACAAGCATCATATATATGACTGCTACCAGCATGCTGTAAAATCTTTAGAATATACCGCAAAGAAAAAACTTAACCTGCACGTAAGGCTGGCTGCCCTTCTCCATGATATTGCCAAACCAAAAGTTAAAGCAGGCGAAGGAGAAAATGCAACTTTTTATAATCATGAAATCGTTGGAGCAAAAATTACTTTTCAAATTTTAAACAATTTAAAATTTTCCAAAAAGGATGTCGAAAAGATTACTAAGTTAGTCAGATTCCATCTGTTTTATTATAACGTTGACGAAGTTGGCGAGGCTTCTGTAAGAAGGCTTGTAAAAAATGTTGGGCCAGAAAATATGGAAGAACTTTTGCAGGTAAGGCAGGCAGACAGAATTGGAAGCGGAGTGCCAAAAGCGGAGCCGTATAAATTGAGGCACTTAAAATACTTGATAGAAAAAGTTTCCAAGGATCCAATTTCTGCTAAAATGTTAAAAATTAATGGATTGGAAATAATGGAAATATTACAGGAGAAGCCAGGCCCAAAAATTGGGCAGATTTTAGATGTGCTTTTGGGGGAGGTTTTAGACTACCCGGAAAAAAATACGAAAGATTATTTGCAAGCTCAGGTTGAGAAATTGGGAAAGTTGTCGGCAAAAGAATTGCAGAGTTTGTCTGAAGAGTCAAAAAAAGACAAAGCAGAAGTGGTCTCAAAAGAAGATGAAATGACCAAGCAAAAATATTGGGTAACATAGTGCAGGGCGTGGTGTAATGGTAACATGCACGGTTCGGGACCGTGAGACTGTGGGTTCAACTCCCACCGCTCTGACAAAAAAATATATGAAAGCAAGAGAAAGAGTCAGAAAAATGTCAGACAAGGTTACTGAAAAGTATGGAAGATTAAAATATTTAATTGGCTTGCTTTTAATATTGTTTGGAATATTCGCGCTTATTACACCCTTTACGCCTGGGGCAATTTTAGCGTTGGCGGTTGGATCTCAAGTTATTGGTATAAATTTGATAGATAGAAATTGGAAATTTTGGAAAAAGGATTTTTTGAGACTAAAAAAGAAGGTAGAAGAAAGTATTCAATAATATTTGCCCCGTGATAAACACAGGGCTATGGGCCTGTAGTAAAGTGGTATTACGCCTCGTTCGCAACGAGGAGGCGGCAGTCCGATTCTGCCCAGGTCCACCACTTAAATAAAAATTTATGGACATTATAAATGGTTTTACGTCATCCCTTTTATTATTGTTTGTCGTCTCAATGTTTATTTTCTGGTTTTTTTCAAAACTGGAACAATTTAAAAACTCTATCTTTGTAAAATATGGGTTTATCGTTTCCATGTTTGGTAGCACTAATATTTTTTTGCTATTTTTTTTATTTGCTACAATAAGCAATTTTGCAATTTTTGATACACTGGTAATTATAGGGATAATATTAATGAGTAACGCAGGTTTTTTAGTTTTGATTAATGGTATGTCAAATTCCATAATTTTGTCACAAAAAAATGGTTTTTATAGATTCTTATTGATTTTTGCTGGTCCGTTGTTTTTCTTGATATTTAGTGTGGGCATATTGGGAATTGTGTTAAAAAAAAACTTTGTCTTGGGAGTTGCGGGCTTGGTTTTTGGATTAGTGATTGGATTTTTAACAGCCCTAATCGGTTATCATCAAAAATTGCCAAAATGGAAAAAATGGGGTTTTTCTAGGGCCAAAACCGCAGAGGAAAGAAAAATTATTGAATCATCTAAAATAAATACTGCCGTGGAAACGGAAAGATTATCTGAAAAGTATTCAATTTTTGGAAGTTATGCATTTTATCTTCTTATTGTTGCGGCAGTAACCTTAATCGTTGGAGCTAAAATGGTTGATAAGGTGGAATTGGTTATTGCCACGGCTTGCGTATCTTTTGCATTTTCAATGGTTATGAGCTATATTTTGTTGATCATATTAGCAGATAAAAAAATTAGAGAAGGAGTTAAAAAATAGTTATGGAAAATACACAAGAATATATAGACATTTTAATTGGCCTGGAGCCGGTTTTTAAAAAAGCGGGAGAGCTTATGCTCCAAATGCGAGAAACCGCAAAGTCAAAAAATAAATTTAATACCGGAATTGCCGGAATAGATATTGTGACCGAAGCCGACACCGCTTCCCAAGAATTTATTTTGTCAAAAATGGCAGAAACCAAATTAGTTGAGTGCCAACTATTTGCCGAAGAGGACACGCCGTCTGTTAAAAAATTTAAAGGAATAAACGGATTGGTTTTGACTTTAGATCCAATAGACGGAACAATTCATTACGCAAATAACAAAAGATTTTTTTCAACAATTATTTCTTTAAATGACAAAAAAGATTTTTTGTACACATTTTGCAATTACCCAATTTTTAATTGGGCAAGAAGAATTGCAAATGGAAAAGTTGAGGATTTTGGGAAGATGCCAGAAATTAATATTTTGCCCGGCTTAAATTTGGAAAAGACAATTGCTTATACCGTGCGAGAGCCCAAAATAATTGATGCGGAAATCAAAAAAGAATTATTAGAACAAGGTTATAAATTTGAAAAAGCCTGCAATATTACCGACGAGGGGGGCTCGTGCACTTTATTATTTTTAGACAAGGTTGCCGGGTATTATACAGAAACGCCAAATCCTTATGATGGCACGGTTGCACTGCACTACGCCCAAGAAAAAAATTTAAAAATTTATTCAACGGTTGATATTTCAACCGCTCCCCCAACCGACCGCGGCCCGCATTACAGGGGCTGGTATGTGGTTTTGGAAAAATAGTTTACAATAAGTAAATGGTAGAAAAAAAACTAAAATCAATTAAATACCCAAAGGCAAAGCTCAGAGATGTTTTGACGGCTTTTTGGCGTGGAGTAAAACCACAAAAATGGCTGTTACTGGCTATTATTTTAACAGCGATTGTGGGAAATATTATTGCAGTCTCTACACCGGTTTTTTATAAAAAGTTTTTTGATGCTATTTTGGCTTCGGGTGATAGAAATTATGTTGCAGGAATTCTAATTGCAATAATTTTTCAAGTTTTGTGGTTGCAGATAGCGCAGTGGATTTTTTACAGGGTAGCAGCATTTGGAACGGTTTATTTTGAATCCAAGTCAATTGCAAGGTTAAAGCAACAAGCTTACGAATATTTAATAGATCATTCGTATACTTTTTTTGCAGATAATTTTGCAGGGTCTCTAGTTCAAAAAGTTAATCGTTTCGCCAGGGCATTTGAACAACTGGCCGACAGAATCTTATGGGATGTTTTGCCATTGGTTGTAAAATTATTTTTAATACTTGCAATTTTATTTTTTTATAATTTTTTAATTGCTTGGATTGTCTTAGCCTGGGTTTTATTGTTCTTACTTGTGAATTTTTTGTTTGCAATTTGGAAATTAAAGTATGACTTAGCTGTTGCTGCAGCCGATTCAAGGACAACAGGATATTTATCTGACACAATTACAAATCAAAATACAATTCAGCTTTTTGCCACCAAAAAGGCAGAGGTTGTGGGATTTAAAAATGTTATACACGACCAGACACAGAAATTTATTTTGAGCTGGAATCTATCAACATTAATAGATTCAATCCAGGCAGGCCTTAATGTTGTTTTGCAGTTTGCTTTATTTTTCTTTGCTATAATTTTTTGGCAGAGAGGTATTATTTCCATTGGAATTTTTGCAATGATTCAAAGTTATGTTTTTTTAATTATTGATAATACTTGGGGTTTTTCCAGAGTTATCAGAAATATTTACCAAGCCTATGCCGATGCAGAAGAAATGGTTGAAATTTTACTTTTGCCGCACGAAATTACAGATGTGCCCAATGCAAAAGAACTTATTGTAAAAAAAGGAGAAATTGAATTTAAGGATTTTTCTTTTGCCTTTAACAAAACAAGGAGTGTTTTAGAAAAGATAAATTTTAAAATTAAGGCAGGAGAAAAGGTCGCTTTGGTTGGGCCGTCGGGGGCAGGCAAAACAACTTTTGTAAGGTTGCTTTTGAGATTATATTCCCCCACTGCGGGAACAATCTTAATTGACGGACAAGACATTTCAAAAGTTTCTCAAGAAAGTTTGAGAAAAAATATTTCAATGGTTCCGCAAGATCCAATTTTGTTTCATCGGACCTTAAGTGAAAATATTTCTTACGGGAAAAAAGATGCCAGAATACAGGAAATTGAGGATGCGGTACATTCGGCTCACTGCGACGAATTTATTGCCAACTTGCCATATAAACTGGAAACTTACGTTGGGGAGCGCGGAATTAAGTTGTCTGGTGGAGAAAGGCAGAGGGTTGCAATTGCCAGGGCAATTTTAAAAAATGCGCCGATTTTAATTCTAGATGAAGCAACCTCAAGCTTGGATTCAAACTCCGAAATGCTAATTCAGGATGCATTAAATACTTTAATGCAAGGAAAAACAACAATTGTAATTGCTCACAGGCTTAGCACAATTCAAAAAATGGACAGAATAATTGTTGTTGACCAAGGAAAAATTATTGAGGAAGGAAGCCACGAGGAGTTGTTGAAAAATGATAGCAGTCTTTATAAAAAGCTTTGGGAACTGCAAGCAGGCGGTTTCTTGAAATCAGAAGAAGATGAGGAAGAAGATGAGGATGTTGATGAAGATGAAGAAGACAGCGAGGTGCATGAAAAAGCAAAATTGACCAGTTTTTAATTAATTAAAGTGATATAATACAATAATGTTTTGGAAAAATTGGCCGTATTGGCTAAAATGTGGAGTTACTTTCGGAATTGTGGGATTACTGATGATAGGTTTTATGTTTGCATGTCTAATGGCAAGAACCGGTTGGAGTCAGTTTCAATGTGTCAATTTTGTTGGGTTCCCCATCTATTTGCTTGGAGATGTTGCCTCTCGTTCTCTGTTTGTTTTATTTTTGGGGCAATTTTTCATATTCTTTATTCCGGGAGCAGTTGTTGGACTTCTATTTGACCTGGCAAAATATATTAAAAAAATAAAATAAAATTAGAAGGTGTGAATACAAAAAATAAAAGGATTATTTTATCGGTAATCTTATTGATAGTTATTGCGGGCGCAGGATTTTTAATTTTTAAGAAGTACTATTCGCCAGTGAACAACGGCTGGGAGGGCAATTGGATCAGAGAGAATTCTAATAATTTTATTTCCGGAAAGCTAAACATTAAAGATATTACCAACTCCTCTTTTTTATTCAATTTATTTGCAAATTATGGAGGTAATGTCGGTAGTATTGGAGAGGATCCAAATAAAAAAGAGTTTGCAAGAATAGAGGGTAATACTGCAACAGACATAATAACAGATAATGACTTGGCTATTCAATGCAATCTTTTATTTAGGTTAGAGGGCGAATCGATATATATAGAACCAAGCGAGGGGTGCTCCAGTTACGCGGGATTTAATGTTACTTTTAACGGAAAGTATAAAAAAAATGGTAAGATTAAAGAAACAACACTCAAAGACTTGGCTGTCTTGGATGAAAAGTCAAAAGAAATTTTTGTTTTTAAAGATAGTACCGAAATTTCCGCCTTTACCAAATTAGTGGGACAAAAATATATAGGGCTGTTTACGGGCAGTTTTATGCTGACAAATAATTTAGAAACGGACGAGGCCCTTAATGCAAAAATATATTCTGGCTCTGTGTTTGGCACACTGATGAGAGCAATAATCGTAAAAGATGCATCTGGAAAAACTTGGGCCGCAGCAACAGATTATGAAGGCGAAAACTCAGTTATAAGATATTTCACAAATGTCGCAGCTTATAAAGACAGGCTTCCTGATTCAATAGAAAAATGGAAAGTGGGCACTTACACGGAGGAAGTTATTTTTATGAATAAAAATTAAAAAACAATTGAAAATAAAGTAAAAATATAATTAAATATAATTAAAAATAAAAAAAATGATAGTGAACAAACAAGATCCAACGCAAACTTCTCAAACTGGTAATACGGGGACTCCCATACAAGTTGAGAACATTCAATATAATGTAAATGTTAAGAAGGTAACCTCAAAAATTGGTCTTTCAGTTTTTTTGTCGGCAATTTTATTGTGGTTTATAGCTTTTATCGCGGTAACTTTATTTACCGTGCTTCGCGCAAAACTTTTTCCAGATTGCACCTCCGGTGTTTGTGAAGAAGTGACAGATTTTGGTGAAATGATAGTTTTTAGCATTTCCGGGCTCATTCCGCTTGTTCCTATTTTTATTTTTTTAATTTACAGAACAAAAAAAATATTAGTTGATAATCCAGCAGCCTCCGATGATATATTTTTTAAGCGCACGGTAAGGTTTCATTTGGTAATCTCTTTGCTTGCAGCTTTGGGCTGGGCATTTGTTGCGGTTTATAATTTATTAGGAAAAATATTTTTACAATATCAAGATATTACCGGAGCTATGATAATGGACAGCTTTATTTTTGCAGCAATTTTTATTGCAATGACCTGGTTTTTCTGGATGTACGAGAGAATGACAAGAAGATAATATTTTAAAATATTATTAACTCAAAATTTATGGAAAATTTAGAAACGAAAAGAAATATTCCAAGAGATTTGTTTTTACATCTTTTGGCAATTGTCACGCTTTATTGGAGTTCGATAAGCTTTGTAACTTTGGTGTGGCAGTTTATAAATATTTTGTTTCCCGATATTACAGATATATTTCGTCAAGGAGGGTCATTGATAGGTTATTCTTCTGGACTGATTAGGTTTCACGTTTCTGCAATAATTATTGTGTTTCCTGTGTTTATTTTAATTTCTTGGTACTTAAACAAGATATATAAAAGAGAGTCTGTGGTGCGTGAATCAAAAATTAGAAAATGGCTGATTTATTTAACATTGTTTGTTGCTTCATTGGTAATTATTGGCGACTTGATTGCAATAATAAATATGCTTTTGGGCGGAGAAATTACAATAAGATTTATTCTAAAAGCATTAACTATTATTGCGGTCGCGGGAATTATTTTTGGATATTATTTAGATGACGTCAGGCGCGAAACTCCAACAAAATTGGCAAAACCTTTTGCAATTGGTTCCATTATATTGGTTTGTATAGTTGTTGTCAGTGCATTTTTTGTGGTGGGCTCCCCAGCCTCGGCAAGATTGGCTGAATTTGACCAGCAAAAAGTTTATGACTTGCAAAGTGTACAAGATAGAATTGTGAATTATTATCAAAGTAAAGAAAAATTGCCTGAAAAATTAGCAGATCTGGAAGATTCAATCTCCGGGTTTAAAGTTCCCGTAGACCAGCAGGCAGGTAGGCCATATACATATAATGTTGTTTATATTGAATGTCCAACAACAAACACGGCAAATTGTCCGCCAAAAACTTTAGTTTTTGAATTGTGCGCCACGTTTAACAAGTCAAGCCAACAAAACAACACAACACCAAAAATGATGTATCCCGTTAAAATTGGTGAAGTCAGCCAGGTTTGGGACCACCCTGCGGGAGACTATTGTTTTTCAAGAACGATAGACCCGGAACGTTATCCCCCATTTAGTAAAACAAAATAATAAAATATAAAAATATTTTAACCCCGCTAAGCGGGGTTTTTGTTGCATAAAAATGAAATAGTGGTATGATTCATTGTGGAAAACAAACAACTCTGGGGAGCTCATTCACAAGGGAGGAAACAAATGGTGTTTCGCGCAGAAGTTGGAGAAAGCAATGTCGGTAATTTCCTGGACAGGTTGCTGGAAACCACAGATTCGGTAAGGTCGCTGGTTCAGGGATACATTGACGGTCTTAGTCTTGCCGGCATGCTTGTGCGTTATCGCGCCCAACCGGCAACAGACCTTGCAGTTAAGTGTATCGCTCAAGGCATTGCTGCTGAAGTCGTGGCGAAGATTAACACCGTGAGAGACGCAAGCGCGAAGGGTAGAAAAGCCGGGCAGGAGGATCCTGCTAAGGTGGCGGAAGAGGAAGGGCAAAGGAAGGCAAAAGAGGCGGAATACCGCAGATTGTGGTGTATACTCTGTCCCGAGATTGTGGCAAAGGCCAATGAAGCAGAGTTCGGCAGAATAGTGCTGGATGTAAAAGAGATTGATTTGGTTTCTGCCATTCGTGAGCGTAATAATACCCACTAGTCCGCGGGCGCTTGCCGCTTAAGGGATTGACAACAATCCCCTTTTTTTATAAGATGATATAAAGCAAGAAAGATTACTTGTCCGTATGACTACGGGCTTTTTTTCTAAGAAAATTAATTAAATAAACAAAAATGGATATAAAATCATTTCAAAGAGCCTTGGCTCAAATTGCAGAAGAAAGAGGAATTTCTGCCGAAAAAGTTATAGAAACTATTGAAGCTGCAATTGCCACCGCCTACAAAAAAGACTATGGCCAAAAAGGCCAAAAAATAAAAGCAAAATTTAACCAGGTTTCCGGTGATGTTAAGTTTTGGCAAATAAAGCTGGTTGTAGACAACAGCATGCTTTACACCGACGAAGAAATTGAGGAAATGAAAGAAAGAAAAGAAATTCCAATGGATGAAGCAAGACCGGGAGAAGAGGCTCCAAAAAAATATGTTTTTAACCCAGAAAAACATATAATGCTGGCAGATGCCAAAAAAGAATTTCCAAAAATAAAAGTTGGCGAAGAAATTGAGATTCCTTTGGTTTCTAAACAAGATTACGGAAGAATTGCAGCTCAAACTGCCAAGCAAGTTATTTTGCAAAAAATCAGAGAGGCGGAAAAAGAAACAATTTCTTCTGAATATAGAAGCAAAGAAGGTGAAATTGTTTCTGGAATTGTGCAAAGAATAGAAGGCCACACGATTTTTGTTGATATTGGAAAAACACTTGGCATATTAAACAGAGAAGAACAAATTCCAGGAGAGTTTTACAGGCCATCTCAAAGATTAAAACTCTATATTTTAAAAGTTGAAGACACTCCAAAGGGTTCTGTTGTTATACTAAGCAGGGCATATCCAAAACTTATTTCAAAATTGTTTGAGCTGGAAGTTCCGGAAATTGCTTCTGGCGCAGTTGTGATAAAGTCAATCGCCAGGGAGCCGGGCTTTAGAACAAAAATTGCAGTTATTTCCAACGAACAAGGCGTAGACCCAATTGGAGCTTGTGTTGGGCAAAGAGGAACAAGAATTATGGCGGTTATAAATGAATTGGGTGGAGAAAAAATTGACGTTGTGCATTTTGAAGAAAAGCCGGAAAAATTTATTACCAATGCTTTGGCTCCAGCCAAAGTTGTGGAGGTTAAAGTGGAAGACAAAAATACAGCCATTGTGTTTGTGCCTGAAGACCAATTAAGTTTGGCAATTGGAAAAGACGGCAGAAACGTAAGATTGGCTGCGCAACTAACCGGTTGGAAAATAGATATTAAAACTACAGATAAAGTTATTGAACCCGCCGACGCCGAGGACGGCTCTGGCGAGGCAAAGGAAGCCGACGAGGGGAAACCAAAGAAAAAATCTAAAAAGGCCAAAGAAGAATCGGCCGAAGAAACAAAATAAAATTAAATATAATTAATAAAAAATTTCTATGAATTTTTTAGAGTACGTTCCAATTTTAGTTTCGTTGTTTGCAATTGTTTTTGTGTATTTTTTGGTAATGCAAATTAAAAAAGCTCCCGCAGCGGGAGGAAAAGCAGTTGCAATAACTGCAGCAGTTCAAGAAGGCGCAATGTCTTATTTAAAAAGGCAATACAAGACTATCAGCATAGTCGGAGTAATTTTATTTGTGGCGCTTTTCTTTATGGGATGGCAAGTTGCAATTGGATTTTTATTAGGAGCAATTTTGAGCGGGCTCTCGGGTTTTATTGGCATGATTGTTTCTACGCAAGCAAATACAAGAGTTGCAGAGTCCGCCAAAAAAGGTTTGGCAAAGGCTTTGGATATTTCTTTTAAGGGCGGATTAATTACAGGTTTAATGGTGGTTTCTTTGGGACTTTTAGCGGTTTCCGGATATTATTTATTAACAAAAGATATTAACGGATTAATTGGTTTAGGTTTTGGAGCCAGCTTGATTTCGGTGTTTGCCAGAGTTGGCGGAGGCATTTACACTAAAGCTGCCGACGTTGGCGCAGATTTGGTGGGAAAAGTTGAAAAAGGAATTCCAGAAGACGACCCAAGAAACCCTGCAGTTATTGCAGACCAAGTTGGCGACAACGTTGGAGACTGCGCAGGAATGGCAGCGGACATTTTTGAAACATATTCTGTTTCTATGGTGGCAGCCATGATTTTGGGAGCTTTGTTATTCCCAAGAAATCCTCAATTTATTTTACTTCCATTAATTTTATCTTCGGTTTCTATTTTAACTTCTATTATTGGAAGCTTCTTTGTAAAACTTGGAAAGAAAAAATCTATAATGGGTTCTATGTACAAAGGACTTGCCGCAACAGTTATTTTGTCGGCAATTGCCTTTTATCCTGTAATCGCGCAACTGATGGCGGGGCAAGCAATTTCTGTTATGAATTTGTATCTCTCAACATTGGTTGGTTTGGTAATTGCAGTTGGAATGTTTATTATTACAGAATATTACACCTCAAAAAGTTATAACCCGGTAAAATCAATTGCAAAAGCCTCTGAAACAGGTCATGCAACAAACATTATCCGAGGAATTGGTTTGGGAATGCAATCTACCGCCTACCCTGTTTTGTTAATTGCCTTTGGTACAATTATTTCTTTTTGGTTGGCAGGAATTTATGGAGTAGCCTTGGCAGTTATTTCTATGCTTTCAATTTCTGGAATTGTGGTTGGTGTTGATGCTTACGGCCCAATTACAGACAACGCCGGAGGAATTGCAGAAATGTCCGGCATGCCAGAAGACATTAGAGAAATTACAGACAGCCTAGACGCTGTTGGAAACACAACAAAAGCAGTTACAAAGGGTTATGCCATCGCTTCTGCAGGACTTGCAGCCTTGGTGCTTTTTTCTGCCTACACAGAAAAGGTGAATATAAATGGCGCAATTAATTTTTCTTTAACAAATTCTTCTGTAGTGGCAGGTTTGTTAATTGGAGGATTGTTGCCATATTTGTTTGCTTCATTTTTAATGGGAGCAGTTGGAAAAACAGCCGGCAAAGTTGTTGAAGAAGTCCGCAGGCAATTTAAAAATATTGCAGGCTTAATGGAAGGAACAGCAAAACCAGAATATGGAAAATGCGTTGACATTGTTACAGCAGCAGCCATTAAGGAAATGATAATTCCTGCTTTAATTCCAGTGGCAGCCCCAATTTTGGTGGGATTTATTTTAGGCCCACAGGCTTTGGGAGGTTTGTTGATTGGTTCTATTATTACAGGTATCTTTGTGGGTATTTCCATGACAACCGGCGGAGCAGCTTGGGACAACGCCAAAAAGTATATTGAGGGCGGAGCTCATGGTGGTAAAGGAAGTTTTGCTCACCAGGCAGCAGTTACGGGTGACACTGTTGGCGACCCTTATAAGGACACAGCAGGCCCAGCAATTAACCCAATGATTAAGGTGCTTAACATTGTAGCCTTATTGATTGTAGCCTTCTTGGTATAATTTAGTATTTAAAAAGCCGCGCCTTCGGGCGCGGCTTTTTGTTTGACAAAAAATGGAGCAAAGTATAATCTGAATACAAGTTAAAAGCGGCCACGGCTTTCAGTGGCGAGCTCTTTTTTTAAGGACTGCCAATCATGTGCAGAAGGTCTGATTGCGTCATTGCTGAGCGGAACTTCATTTCTTTGCAAGAGAACCTCTACCCCGGGCGTGGCCTGGTGGCGGGAGTGGACGAGTCGGGCAAGTTCTTGGTGCAGGTTTACTGGATTATGGGGCGCGGCACGGACAGCCGGAACCGGGTTTTTTCCGCCGAAGGCGGCAGGCTTTTCACCGAAGCCGCTAATCCGGCCCAGATGAAAGATCCCAGTCACATCATCTACAATGCCATGCGGGAGAAGACCTGCAGGGATGGCACGCCACCGGCTTTCTACATCGTCAGCAACGGCGACCAAACCGACACCGTCTTTGACGAGTTTTCCGCCCTAATCTGTCCGCACTACACCTGCCTGTCCGCTGCGTTGAGCCGTAGGGTCTACGAACCCGATGCGCCCAACTACACCTCGCGCATCACCGCCATCACCCATCTTGGGATGACAAATTGGCACACGGATATTGTGATTCTGCGCAAGTCTATTTGGCACACCTCTTGCGACAGGGCGCAATATCAGTTCAGCTCGATTGCCAATGGCTTTGGATTCTGCGTCACCACCTATTCGGGCGACGGGAACCCCTTGCCCACCTTCACCGGCGACCCGCTCCTGATGCCCATCAAGGGCGACATCAGCCAGGTGTTGGCCAACTACTGGAGCGCCCTCAACGAGGCCAACCGCGTTTCCCTGGCCGTCAAGGCAATCAATATTGCCACGGGCAAGTCCACAATCGTTATTGCCAACAAGTACGCGAAAGCGTAAACATTTTGGCAACTCCGCCACAGCCTCCTAAAGCCGTGGCTTTTTTTATTTGATTTTTATTTGGTTGTTTTAGTTGGTTTTTTGCCGTTCGCCAAAAAACCAACTATCCCCGACTTGTTTGAAATCAAAATTATGGGAAAAAGTTTAATTTGACAGGGGTTTTGGGGGTGGTATTATGGATATATAAACGAAAATATATGGTAGAAACAATAACAAAGGAAGAGATTAAGGGGCTGTTAGCAGAGCAAACAAAAAGTATAGAAGAATATTTGTCAGAACAGACTGATGTTATTTTGACTGCAGTTGATGAAAAAATTAAAAATTTAGATCTAAAGTTTAGTGAAAAGTTTGATAAACTCACCACGACACTCGATAATTTTCTGAAAAGAATGACAGATTCGGAGGATGAGTTTACAATGATGAGGCTTGATATAAAGAGGGTAAAAGAGGTTATAAAACAAAAATTAGGAGTTGATATAACATAAGATATGTGGATTACAAAATGCGATTTATGTAAAAAAGAAATTGAGGGTGACCATGTTACTGCCGGTGCAGGGTATTCCTCAAAAGTAGAATTATGCCAGAATTGCGGCTTGCCCGTAATAAAATTTTTGAAAAAGAATAAATTTATAAAAGAAGAAAAGCCCAAAACTAAATCAAATTAAGCAAACGGCCTCGCCTCGCCTTGGCGGGGCTTTTTAGTTGATTTTTATTTGCTTGTTTCGGTTGTTTCAGTTGGTTTTTTGCCTCGAGGCAAAAAACCAACTATCCCCGACTCGCCTGAAATGAAAATTATGGGTTTGACAATTTTGCTCCTTGGCGTAATGTTAAAATAATAAATAAAATTATGAAAAATAAATTTGGAATTTTATCTTTAGCGTTTTCCTTGGTGCCGTGGTTAATTTTTTTATTAGACTGGGCATTTTCTATTAATGCAATGTCAATATTAAAAGGGCCTTCTTTCTATATAATTTTTTTGGGAGCTCCCCTTTTAGGAATAATTTTGTCTATAATCGGATTATTTCGAAAGGAAGAAAATAAAAATCTTTTTGCATTTGCATTAACAGCTTCGCTTGGGTTTTTTATACTTATGTTTTCTTCTATCATGGCCATGCCAAAATATTTTTCTACGCATTATTAAGCATTTAATTTAGAGACCGCGCCTTCTGGCGCGATCTTTGTTTTGGTTGGGTTTGACAATTTTTCCTCTTGGCGTAAAGTTAAATTAATATTTATTAAGATTAAAATTTATGGAACCTCTTTCAACATCAGTAATAGTGGGAACAACAGCTATGCTGGGGAATAAGGCAGTTAAAATATTTGAAGATCTTATTTACAGGCGCATTTATGGATTTTCGCGAGAAGAATTAGACGCTTCCAATAAGGAAAAAGCAAAAGATATTATTGCGGTCAAAGAGGCAACGAGAGATTTAATTGTTAAATCTGAGATAATAAAAATTCAGAGAGAATATAAAAATTTAGGCAAAACTTTAAGCTTAGCGTCGCCATATATTACTTCTGAAGAAAACAAGATTAAAGAGGAAAACGATTTCTTTTGGGGCATTCTTGAGCACTCAAAAAAAATTTCTAATGAGGAAATGCAAGTTTTAATATCAAAAATTGTTGCTGGAGAATATAATAACCCCGAAACCTACTCAATGAGCACGCTACAAGTGCTAAAATCCGTTGATGGTAAGCTTTTAAACAATTTTACAAAGATTTTAGGAGTTTGCCTAATTGGGATTGGCATAATTCAGGATATTTTTTCAGACGTTGAGGATATGAAAAAGTTAGATGTTTCGTATAGTCATTTTCTTGAGTTGCAAAACATAGGATTGATTTGTGCCAATGTATCAGAGATAGAAACAGATAAGGATACAACGGGGGTTTATATTAGTAAGCAAGTACATTTTATACCTAAAGATAAGACTAAAAAAATGGTAATACCAAGTTTCTATTCATTGACTAGAGCAGGCAGAGAAATTGCTAGACACCTAAACATTAAAGAGAATCCAAATTTTATTGGCTGGCTAAAAGATGAATACAAAGATAACGATTATAGAAATTTTGATATTGAAACTAGATAATCAGAAAGTAAAAAGGGCAAAATAGGGTCAGAAGTCCTTCAGTAAAAAATTAATTATGGAAATTGAGGACATCAAAAACGAGATCAATTTAATAAAAGAACGCAATAAAAGAGTTGAGGCGGATTTTTCTTATCAACGCAATCTTTACCGTTTATTAAAAAATGGTGGATTAATAAATATATAAAAAAATAAAAAGTAGCGTAGGTTGCCGTACGGCAACCTAAAAATGATGAGGAAAAATGTTACATATAATCAGCCATTGGAAAAAGAAATAGGATTTTCAAGGGCTGTAAAAATTGGAAATATAATTGCAATTTCCGGAACAGCCCCCATCGCCCCCGATGGCTCTGTGGTTAGCCCCGGAGATGTTTATGGCCAAGCAAAAAGATGTCTTGAAATTATAAAAGATGTTCTGGAAAAATCCGGCGGGAAATTGGATAATGTTATAAGAACAAGGATATTTTTAAAAGACATAAAAACGTGGAAAGATGTGGCAAGGGCGCATGGAGAAATTTTTTCCAATATCCAACCCGCCTGCACGTTTGCAGAAGTATCGGGGTTTATTAATCCTGAATGGTTAATAGAGATTGAGGCAGATGCAGTTTTAGAAAATTAAAGTAAAATAAATTTATGGCATATAAAAATATTCCGTTTGGAGAAGTTGAGGCGTTTAATGTTTTAATTGAAATTTCACAAGGCAGTAGTAACAAATATGAATATGACGAAGAGCTAGACGAAATAAAGCTTGATTTTGTGTTTTGGGGAGAATGCAAGTTTCCTGATAATTATGGTCTGGTTCCAGAAACTCTGGCTGGCGATGGAGACCATTTGGATGCCATTGTTTTAAACCCTACTCCTTTGGAAGTTGGAACTGTTGTTGCGTGCCGTGCAGTGGGAATTCTTGAAACAATAGACAGGGGTGAGGTGGATAATAAATTGGTTGTTGTTCCTGTGTGTTGCAAAGAATACGAAAAAATTCAATCGGTTGAAGATTTGTCTGCCGGTTTTGAAGAAAAATACACAAAGTTTTATGGGTTGGTTGGAAGCCAGAAAAACAAAAAAATAGAAATGAAAGGACTTTTTGGAAAAGAAAAAGCAATTGAAGAATTAAACAGCAATAGAATAAAAAAATAATTAAATAAAAAATATGGCACAGCGTGTATTTACTCAAACATTTGGGGTGGTGGGAGCTATAATGGAAAAGGATGGAAAATTTTTGTTGGTTCAAGAAACTAAGCCAGCCGTAAAAGGAATGTGGAACCATCCGGCAGGATGGATTGATGTTGAAGAAAATCCTTTGGAGGCGGTAAAAAGAGAAGTTAAGGAAGAAACCGGGTATGAATTTGAACCCCAACATATTTTGGGAATTTATTCGCTTGCCAAACCCGAGGCCGGCATAATCCACCACGCAATAAAAATTATTTATATTGGTAAAATTTTAGGAGAACAGGGGCAATATTGGGAGCACGAGATATCGCAAACAAAATGGTTTACGCCAGAGGAAATAGAAGCAATGGATTTACATACCCTACGGGACAAGGATATTAAAACAATGATAAAAGATTATATTTCCGGGAAAAAATATCCGCTGGATTTATTAACTCATACAAATCAAAAATAAATTATGGTCAGGTTGCCGTACGGCAACCTGAATAATTAATAAAATATATATCGCTACGCTAAAAAATTAAATAATTAATTTTCGTTATGGAAATAAAAGAGTTTCAAAAAAAGTGCGCTGATATAGTGGATACAATAGACAAAACTTTTAACGTAACCAGAGACGCCCAACTTTCTTTTACCCAACTGGTTGAAGAGGTTGGCGAGTTGGCAAAAGACATAAATTTAAAGCGTTTAAGAAATAAAGAACCAGACAGAGAAAATTTTGAAGGTGAATTTGCCGATGTGTTTTTGCAGTTGGCAATGTTGGCCCAAATGCATGGGGTTGATATTGAAAAGGCAGTAAATAAAAAAGTTGAAATATTAAAAGACCGAGGATATTTAAAATAAATTATGGATGAAAGGTTAATAAAAATTTTGGGGTTTATAGAAGAGATTGAAAAGTTAAAACACATAAAAAGAATTAACACTCTTTCTGATGTTTCGCGCCAGGAAAGTGATGCCGAGCACAGCTGGCATCTGGCAATGATTATTTTGTTGTTGAAAGACGAGTTGGGTGTAAAGTTTGATGTTGAAAAAGCCATAAAAATGGCGCTGGTGCATGACCTGGTGGAAATTTATACGGGTGATGGTTGGGCAAGCAATGAAAAGGAAAAACAAGAAAAAGAGGCAAAAGAAAAACAATCGGCAGAAAAATTGTTTTCTACGTTGCCCACAGATTTAAAAAAAGAAATTGAGGGATATTGGCAAGAATATGAAGAAATGAAAACCGAAGAATCAAAAATTGTTAAGGCTTTAGATAAAATTGTTTATCCTTTGCATTATGCCTTGTCCGGGACAATTGTGTATCATAAAGAACAAGACACCGGTGAAGGAAGAAGACGTTACTCACTCCCCTATGTTGAGCATAATAAGGTGCTGTCTGAAATTCTTGAACATTATCATGCAAAGGTGGATAAAACAAAAAGAACAAGATTAGAAAAATTAAATTAAAAAATAAAATTATGACAATAGAAACTACAATATTTTTAGCGCAGTTTTGGGGGAGCCTTTTTATGATTCTTGGGTTAATGTCTGTTTCTGCAAAGTTATTGGGCAGAATTATAGAATATGCCGAGGACAAAACCATAACCATTGCCACAGGATACATTACATTTTTGCTGGGGCTGGCTACTGTTGTGGCTCACAATGTTTGGGTGCTTGATTGGCCTGTTGCAGTTACCATTTTAGGCTGGGTGACATTATTTAAAGGAATTGAAAAAATTGGGTTTCCCGAGCGCGTAAACAAAAAGGCCCAAATGTTTAAGGGTGGGCAAATTCTTTGGGGTTGTGTTATATTTTTAATTGGAGCCTTTATTTTTTGGATAAGTAAGACCGTATAATAAAATAAGAATTATGGAATTAGTATTGCCTGATATAAAATACAAAGAAAGCTATTTGAAAGCTTTGAAAGAATCGGAGACCGATGATGGTAACGGTGGGACTAAATTGCAAAAGCCGAAAGACGGAGAATCTTTTGAGGATTTTGTGAAACATTTTTCTGATGAAAGAAAGGGTTTAAATTTGCCCGAAGGATATGTACCAGCAACAATGTTGTGGCTAATTGATAAAGATGAGTTTATCGGCAGAGTTCAAATACGTCATGAGTTAACCGAATATCTCGAAAAATATGGAGGCCATATTGGATACTATATTCGACCAACAAAAAGAAAAATGGGCTTTGGTAATAAAATTTTAGAAATGGCCATAAACGAGGCCAAGAAAATAGGATTTGAAAAGGTTTTGCTAACTTGTAATGACGACAATATAGGGTCTTGGAAAATAATTGAGGCTAATGGAGGAGTTTTAGAAAGTGTCTTGGATCCAGAAAAAGAGGGCGAAAAGAAAAAGCGTAGGTATTGGATAATAATAAAAAAATAAATATGGGAGAAAATTTGGAGGAGATTATTCATAATGGGGCGATTGTGATTGATGTGCGTACACCCGAAGAATATGCAGATGGGCATATTGAGGGCTCACTTAATGTTCCAGTAGACGAAATTGGGAAGGCTATGAGTTGGTTGATTAAAGACGTGCCCGTTGTTTTGGTTTGCGCTTCTGGAAGCAGAAGCGGGTTTGCTAAAATGATTTTAGAAGCAAATGGATATAAAAAAGTGTATAATGGAGGAAGTTGGGATAGTCTAGGAAATATAAAAGCGGGCGGTTGCCCGGTCAAATAAAAAATAAAATTATGGTGAAAATAATAAAATATATTTTTGTGGGGATATTTTTGGTTTTGTTCGTGGCGAATGCCGTGGTGCTTTTTTATTTGTATAATTTGAAAAATCAAATTGGCAGTGGTATAAATGTGGCAGTTGATAATACTTTTAGTGTGCCAATTAAAACAAGCGTGCCAATTAAGACTACAATAACTGTGCCAGTGACAGTTTTGGGTCAGCAAGTAAATGTTGTGGTTCCAATAGATACAACCGTGCCAATCGATACAACAATAAAAATTCCGGTTAAAGCAACGGTTCCGGTAAACATAAAAATCGGAAATTTACCATTTTAAGGTGTATAAAATAGGGATAAACTCGGCTCATACTGCAGTATGAGCCGAGTTTTCGTTTGAGATTTTTAATAAAAAAGCCCCTGCGAGAACTAGCTCGTAGGGGAATGTTGGAAAGCGGGTAAAGACTACCCGAACGTGCCAAAGAGGGCTTCCCAGCCACGGATGTTCATCTTGTTGAGCATTTCGCGGGTGAGCCACCGCATGAGCTCAAGGTGCTGGTCGTCCAGCTTGTCGCCGAGCTTCTGCTCGAGCATCATCAGGGGCAGAGCCGCAAGAACGTGCGTCTGGCGGAGCAGACGGTCCCCTGCCCAGAACATGAAGCTTGCTTTTGGGTCCTTGATCTCGGCAGGCATTAGCGCCAGCGGGTGGCCCATGCAAGCGGCTTTCTGGATGTACGGGTCACCCATGTTGAACATGCCCGACCCAAAGTCAAACTCGGCCAGGCACACCATGGTGGCGTCCTCCCGGAATGGTTTGCCACCAAGGTCGGTGGCTGCCGGGTCGTTGGCCGTGAAGGTCTTAAGGATGAGGATGTGGATAGTCCTCGTTGGAAACGAGGAATCCTGTTTGGTCATCCACATCCGCACCAGGAAGCCCTGTTTTGTGGCTTCCAGGAACTGATCTTTCAGCGAGGTCGCATCAGCAGTGGTACTCATGGTACGCCTTCTTTCCGTCGCAGGTGTCACCCCGCAACTTTAAGATGGGAAAGACCGGTGCTAAGGCACACGCCAAAGCTTCTTTTTTTAGTATTAAACAAACCAATATAAATGTCAACCAATTGGCACTTGATTTTTTATAAAAAAGATGTTAAATTAGACAATATTATTCGTAAATATTTTTAAAATAAAACTATGAAAGTTGAACAAAAAAAGTTGCCAAACAGCCAATTAGAGCTTGAGTTTGAGTTAACAGACGAAGAATTTAAAAAATACATTGCTATTGCTTTAGAGCACTTAAAAAAGCATGTGAAGGTTGACGGATTTCGCGAAGGAAAAGCGCCTGCTGGAATGGTTGAAGATAAAATAAAACCAGAAATGCTTTTGATGGAAGCCGGTGACCATGCAGTGCGAGAGAGCTATATAAATTATGTTAAGGAGCAAAAATTGGAACCGGTTGGAAACCCGGAAATTTCCATAACAAAAGTTGCCCAGGGTTCCCCTTTTGAGTTTAAGGCAGTAATAACAATTTTGCCGGAGGTTGAACTGCCCGACTATAAAACAATTGCAAAGTCTGTAAAAAAGTCAGACAAAATTGAAGTAACAGAACAGGAAGTTTTGGATTCTTTAAATTATTTGCAAAAAACAAAAGCCAAGTTCACCCTAAAAGACCAACCTGCTGAAAAACTGGACTTTGTGGATATTACATATCAAAGCAAAGACATTAATGAAGACAAACCCGTACAAGACAAATTTATTTTGGGCGAGGGCGGATTTATGGCAGGATTTGAAGACGCCATTGTGGGCATGAAGGCAGGTGAAGAAAAAGAATTTAATGTGACTTTTCCAAAAGATTCCCCAAGAAAAGATTTGGCAGGAAAAGAGTCAAAGTTTAAGGTAAAAGTTATTTCCATACAAAAAATGGAATTACCGGAAGTTAACGACACCTTTGCCAAAGAATTGGGAGCTTTTGACACATTGGTTGCCTTAAAAGAAAATATGAAAGAAGGCATAATAATGGAAAAAACAGAAGCCGAAAAACAAAGAGTGCGCGGAGAAATTTTACAAAAAATTGCTGAAAAGGCAAAGTTTGAAATGCCAGTTGCAATGGTGGAATACGAAAAAGAAAGATTGTTGGAAGATTTAAAAAACAAAATTTCTCATCAGTTAAAAATTTCTTTTGAAGAATATTTGGCCAGCATTAAAAAAACAGAAGCAGAAATTAAAGAAACCTATCAAAAAGAAGCCGAAAAGAGATTGGCGGGATTTTTAATTTTAAGGCAGATTGGAATTAATGAAAAAGTGGAAGTTACCGATGCAGAACTTGATGCAGAAGTGGAAAAATCAATGAAAAACTATGCTCACGACCACGCAGGACACAATCATGGCCAAATTGACAAAGAGCAGTTAAAAGAGTATACTAAAGGTGTAATTCATAACGAAAAAATATTTGAATTACTAGAAAAAATATAATGCCAATAGTACCAACTATTGTAGAAAAAACACAGCGCGGTGAACGCGCATACGATATATTTTCAAGGCTTTTAGAAGAGCGTATAATTTTTCTTGCGGGCCCTGTTACAGACATGAATGCAAACGTTGTAATAGCTCAGATGCTTTATTTGGCATCTAAGGACTCAAAAAGGGACATAAAACTCTATATAAACAGCCCAGGAGGTTCAGTTACAGCTGGATTAGCAATTTACGATACAATGCAGTTTTTAAAGTGCCCTGTTTCTACTATTTGTATTGGGCTTACAGCTTCTATGGCTGCAGTTATTTTGTCGGCGGGGACAAAAGGCAAGAGATTTGCCTTGCCAAATGCCGAAATACTTCTGCACCAAGTTTCTGGAGGAGCACAAGGACAGGCGGTGGATATAGAGATAACTGCAAGACAAGTATTGCACATGAAGGAGAAGCTAAACAAAATAATAGCTTCACATACAGGACAACCTCTTGCCAAAGTTACAAAGGATACCGACAGAGATTTTTACCTAACCGCAGAAGAAGCCAAAAAATACGGATTGATAGACGAGGTAATAGGAGCAAAGTAATCTCCCCTATTTTAACTTTATAAAAAATACATCTTATGCGCGCTCACCGAGAAGTGAGCTTTCTTTGTATAAATAATTATTATTAAGAAAAGAAAAATATGGATCCATTGATATTAAATATGATAGTGCTGGCTTTGAGCTTGGTTATTGGAGGATTTATAGGATATTACATCCGACAAAACCTTGCCAAAAAGCGCGCAGGAAGTTTGGAGGCAAAGTTACAAAAAAGAGTTATTGATGTAAAACAAGAAACATCAGACTTGGTAAAAAATGCAGAAAAAAAGTCTGCGGAGATTTTGGAAAAATCTCAAAAAGATATAGATGAAAGAAGAAAAGAGTTTATGAAAGCTCAACAGCTTTTGCTGAGCAGAGAAACTTTGCTTAACACAAGAATCTCTTCTTTTGAGGAAAAAGAAAAAGAACTTTTGGACAAAGGTGAAAAGTTAAAAGCCATTAAAGAAAATTTGGAAGCATTAAGAGCAGAGGCCGAAACCAAGCTTGAAAAGGTTTCCGGCATGCCAAGAGAAGATGCCAAAAAAGAATTGTTGGCTTTGGTTGAGCTTGAAAACGAAAAGGAAATTTTAGAGAAAATGAAAAAGCTCGACGAAAAAGGAAGAGACAAGCTTGAAATGAGAGCCAGAGATATTGTTACGATGGCAATACAAAAATGTGCGGTTCCCCAAACTCAAGAACTTTCAACCACAACGGTTACCCTGGCAAACGAAGAAATTAAGGGCAGAATTATTGGAAAAGAAGGAAGAAACATCAGAACTTTTGAAAAGTTAACAGGAGTTGAGCTTATTGTAGACGAAACTCCTGAATCTGTTGTTATTTCCTGCTTTAACCCAGTTCGCAGACAAATTGCCAAAGTTGCTTTGGATAAATTAATTGCCGATGGAAGAATTCAACCTGCAAAAATTGAAGAAAAAGTTGAAGAAGCAAAAACAGAAATTGCCCAAAAAATTAAGGAAGCAGGAGAAAAGGCAGTTTTGGAAACAGGAGTTTTAGGGTTGAATGATAAATTAATTCAAATTTTAGGAAGATTATTTTACAGAACTTCTTATGGCCAAAATGTGTTGCTTCACTCAATGGAAGTTTCATTAATCGCCGAAACCTTGGCCTATGAGTTGAAAGCCAATGCGCAAGTGGCCAAAAGAGCTGCTTTATTGCACGACATAGGAAAGGCTATAGACCAGCAAATTCAAGGCACTCACATTGAGATTGGTATAAAGCTTTTAGAAAAATTTGGCGAGTCTGAAGCCGTTATAAAAGCAATGAGAGCCCATCATGGCGACTACCCTGTTGAATCTGTTGAGGCGGCCATTGTAAATGCTGCTGACGCCATTTCCGGAGCAAGACCTGGCGCCAGAAAAGATACTTTGGAAAACTATATCCAAAGATTAAAAGATTTGGAAGATATTGCCAACAAGGTTGAGGGCGTAGATAAAACTTATGCTATCCAGGCAGGAAGAGAAATTAGGGTGTTTGTAAAGTCCGACAGAGTTGACGACTTGCATGCAGCCAAAATTGCCAAAGAAATTGCCGGAAAAATTGAAGAAGAGCTTAAATATCCTGGAGAAATCAAGGTTACTGTGATGAGAGAAACTCGTATTGTGGAATACGCAAGATAATTACGCTCGGCAATAAACTTTTCCTCGATGCTGGTAACCCCCTTTGCGTATTCTCGCAAGTGGACCAGGGTCTCTGAAAAGTTCATTGCCTCGCCGTATCCATAAACTAAAAACCGCCTTTATAAAAGGGCGGTTTTTTGGTATATTAGATTAATTTAGTATTTAACAAATTCTTTCTTTATGAAAACAAAAAGCTTGGTTTTGGGAGTTGTCATTTTTTGTATTTTAGTTGTTGGATCAGCTTTGGGATATTTTTATTCTGTTTATAGACCTGCTCCTCGGCCCGCCCCTCAATCCCCCGTTGTTGTAAAAATGAGCGACTCGGATGCGGTAAAACTTTTTAGCGCCGAAAGAATAATAGAGAATAATCTTCCTGAATCAATTAAATTTACTTTTAAAAATAGCTTGTGCCCAAATGAAAAAACTTATTTTGGCAGTAAAAAACCATATAAGATTCCAGACGGATTTTATATGGTATATTGTGGTGTTGAATACAAAAAATATGGTTCTGACACCTACACAATTAAACTGACGAGCAAGCAAGATCCTTGGGTGAAAGAAGAAAAACCGGTTTTTAGTCTTTTGTATGGTCAAGCAAAACCGGTATTTCTTGGAAATGTTAATAAGACAGATAAAGTTTTGTTTGATTTTTTATACGCAAAGAGTAATGACTATTATGGATTTGACAGGTATAAAATTAAAAACCAATTTGGGGAAAGTTTTATGTTTACCAGCAATACCGAAAATCCAAAATATGAATATTTCGCTTCAAACGAAGATAGTATTTTTGACCCTGCAGGTAGCCACAACTATGGAGGAACCGGTATGAAAATATTAGACAAAAACACAAGGTATAAAGTTTCTTATATTGGGGTTAAGGTAAACAGCACGGAAATGTTCAAAAATTTAAAAACAGAGATTGTTTATAGCGCCCACGATTCTTTTGGACAGCAGTATGATTTTGGAAAAATAGAAAGCAAAAGCAATATTGCCAGCGATATGTTAAAAAAAATATTTGGGGTGCAGGAGGCTCAAGCTTGTGGGTATGCAAACCTTACCCAAGATATAGGCAAGACTGACCTAGTTTTGGAAAAAATAGAAAATGGAATAAATTGGTACAAGCTGTCAACACCAATCGCCCTATACGACTTTCCGCAAGGCCCTTGCTACGACAAAAGCGGAGCATTGCTAGGCAAAGAAAACTGCAATTATTGCAGTGATTGCGCCAATGGTTGCAATTCATATTCTGTGCAAGACCAAAGGCATTACAACTGCGAGAGCTCGTGCTCGTATGACTGTTTTAAGTGGAGCGACCAATTTTACGCAGATAATGGGCTGAGATTTAATATTTTTTATCAACCAAATTCAAAAGTTGGATTTTTAAGAATACAGGTGGCAAATGTAATATTGTCTGATGAAAATGGAAATTATTTTGAGCCGACAGTTACTTCGTCCAGTTTTTCAGGAAGCTATAACGCATATTTGGATGACCCAATATGTTTTGGTACGGAAGTGGTTCTTCCCGAAAACTGCCCTTAATGAATTTTAAAAAGCTGAAAAAATTATCTATTTTGTTTTTATTGCCCATAACAATTGGTATTGTGTTTTCGTTTGCCCCGAAACATAAGTCCTTGGAAAAAGACTTTAAAGAAATGCTGGGGTCTAACTTTATTATTGGGTTTATGGGCAATAGAATTGATAAAAAAACCGAAGAGATTATAAAATATATAAAACCTGGAGGCATAATACTTTATGCAAGAAATTGCGATAACGGAGAACAGCTAAAAAAAATAATTGATGGTTTGCAAAAAATAGCCAAAGAAACAAGTAATTATAAGTTTTTTATAATGATAGATGAGGAGCCTGGCGGAGCAACCAGAATTGGGGCATTTGACGATGTATTTGATTCTGGGAAGCCAAATTGGTCAAAAATAAATAATAATATAAAGGTTTTGTCTAACCTTGGCATAAACGTTAACTTGGCTCCGGTATGCGACTATCCATTTAATGGGGATTCTTTTATTAAGGATAGAATTTCCACAAACAACGTGGAAAACTTAATATCTTTTAATAAAAATTTTATAGAGCTATCCGAAGGAAATAACGTTTCCACAGTTTTAAAACATTTTCCTGGAATGGGATTTTTTACAATAGACCCCCATAAAGAAATCCCCGCTTTGTCAGTAAAAACAAATTTATTTGGCGAATCTTTAAGTATTTTTAAAGAAGGGATTGAGGCAGGTTCCAAATTTGTTATGATGGATCACGCTGTTTATAAAGATGTTGATAAAAATATTGCATCTTTGTCGCCCAAAATAATAAAGGATATGTTAATTGGTCAGCTTGGGTTTAAAGGCATTATCATGACAGACGACATGGCAGATATGCCAATTTTGGTTGGCACAAAAATGGAAATAGACGAGGCAACAATTGATGCCATAAAAGCCGGAAACAACATGGTTATGTTTTCGCACAGACCGGAAGACACAAAAAACATTTTTGACGCAGTATTGAAGAGAGCAGAAAAAGACGGCATCTTTAGGGCAGAAGTTGAAAAAAACTACGAGAAAATTATGGATTTTAAGAAAGGCAACCCAACCTACAAATTCTAGTGTTTATGGGTACCATTTTTCTATAAATACCACCCTGCCTTTGGCCGAAAGGGTGTGTTGGGTAATTATTCCAAACCCAATCATAATGTAAAACAGGGCAGTGTTAAAACCTTGATAAAAATATAATATAATTCCTGCAAGAATAAACAGCAATCCGTAAACACTATGGTGCACATGATACCCCGCTATCACAAAGTGATGCTGGTAATATCTGTGCCACAACCATTTGTTTGATTTTAATATAAACTCAAAAATTATGGTTGCGCATAGCCCCACCATTAATCCAATAAAAATAATTGAAAACATATTCATTAATCTATTTTACTAGATTATTCTGTTATTAGCGAGTCCAAAATTTCTTTTATTTTTTTGGCTTCCTCTGTGCTGATATCTCTTGGTACCAAAAGCGTAAAATTGGCATCTGGCCGAAGGGCCAGTTCCAGCTTATGAAGATTATACACAGGGGTGTGGACTGGGGAAGATAGCTTTATCTTAATCTTATCTGTTTTATCTTTATTAATTAACAGGGGCGGAGATTTTCTTGTTTTGGCTTTCCAGTTTTGAATTTTACTTGGATCTACGCCGTATTTTTTGTAGTCGGTGATAACTTTTAAAAGCCTGGCCTTGTATGTGTTTAGCGAGATTATGCTTTTTGTTTTGTTGGCAATTACAACACTTCTAAATATCTCCTCTACGCTGTCTTTTACCATATCTATAGATTTTAACTCTTCTGCGTTTAACTCTTTTTCAAAAATTTTTAACGCCGACTTTAAATTATTTGCCGTGCTTGCCGGATACTTTCTGTTTGCTTTTGCAAAGTCTATAAAGTCATATAGGCTAATAAATTTATTCATATTTTTATTGTATCCCGGCAGTATATCTTTTTCAAGATAAAAAATAAGATAAACGCGGGATAACTTTGGCACGGCAATAAAAAACCGCCCTTCGAGTACGAGTAGGGCGGTTTTTTAATTTTAAATAGTTTCTATTGTTATTGTGTCTGTTTGTTTAACATCTTTTGATGCTCCATCGTTTGCGCAAATGACTTTGTCTCCTGCCTGGGCCAATTTGTTTTCTTTTAGAAATGTTTTTGCGGCTTCTACCAGGTTTTTATTTTTTGTATGGACAGGTAAAACACCCCAAATTAATGATAATCTTCTAGCGGTGTCTTCTTTTCTGGTAACTGCAATTATTGGTGTTTTTGGCCTGAAATGCGAAATAGCTTTTGTAAAAGCTTCATCTGCCGAAGGAATTATTATCGCTTTGGCTCCGGATTCTTCTGCAATATGAACTGCGGACCTTGCAATGGAAATATCTGTTGGTAGGTCGTGTTTTTCCTCAAAATTTTCGTGAAGAGGCTCTTGATGTCTGTCTGTTGCAATTAATATCTTTCCCATCATATCAACTGCTTCCAGGGGATATTTGCCGTTTGCGGATTCGCCAGAAAGCATAACGCAATCGGTTGAGTCAAATACGGCATTGGCAACATCGGAAACTTCGGCTCTGGTTGGAATTGGGTTTCTTATCATTGAGTCTAGCATTTGGGTTGCCACAATAACAGGTTTCATTTTGCTTCTTACCAGGTCAATAATTTCTTTTTGCCTAATTGGTAACTCCCATAAAGGAGTTTCTATGCCCAAGTCTCCACGGGCCACCATTACGACATCGGCTTCATTTGTGATTTCTTCTAAATTTGTTAAAGCCTCCGGTCTTTCGATTTTAGCAATAATTTTTATTTTTGTTTTGCCTAAAAACTTTTTTGCGTCTTTAATATCTTTTCCGTTTCTTAAAAAAGACAGCGCAATATAATCGGCTCCAGCTTTTACGGCAAATTCAATGTCGGACTTGTCTTTGGCATTTAAAATTGTTGAGCTAATTTCTAAAGAGGGTACATTTACGCCTTTTTTAGAGAATAAAATTCCACCTTTTAAAACTTCTGCTTTAAATATTCCCGCTCTGGCGCCGGTAATTTTAATTTGCATTGTTCCGTCATCTAAAAAAACAACGTGGCCTTCTTTTGTGCCATCGCGAAATAATAGCGAGGGGAGTGGTATTCTGTCGTTATAAAATTCTCTTGTGCCGGTGTCTATAACAATTTCCTGGCCGTTTTTGAGCTCTATACCTTCTTCTGGCAAGTTTCCAATTCTAATTTTTGGTCCCTGAATGTCGGCAATTATTGAGACGTGCTTATTCAGTTTTTTGCAAAGTTTTTTTATTAACTGGATTCTTTTGCCTTGTTCGTCATGGCTTCCATGAGAAAAGTTTAACCTGGCACCGTCTATGCCTAAATTAATCAGTTTTTCAAGCATTTTTTCGCTTTCGGAAACGGGTCCTATCGTTGCAATTATTTTTGTTTTTTTGTTTGTCATTTTTAAAGTGAGCGGGTAAGGGGAGTCGAACCCCTCTCATTAGCTTGGAAAGCTAAGGTAATACCGATATACGATACCCGCCTGTTTGTCGGGGTGCTGGGATTTGAACCCAGACTAAACGCTCCCAAAGCGTTCGTGCTACCGTTACACAACACCCCGTATAATAAGTATATTAACCGAAAAAAATGAACTTGTCAAAGGGAAAAAATCGTGCTAACATAATAAATACTTTTTGTATTGCAAGTATTTAGCAAATGGGTTAGAATTGAACTATATAACCCTATGCCATATAATACAAGAGAAAAATTGTACAAAGCACAAAAAGAATACCGAATAAAAGTTCGTGAAAAAATTTTAGATTTTCTCTCGAAAAAGAAGTGCATTGATTGCGGAGAAAATGATCCTATCGTGTTGGATTTTGACCACATCGATAGGGATAAAAAATTTAAATCGGTTTCGCAAATGCTGTGTGGTCATTATTCTTTTGAGACAATACTCAAAGAAATAGAAAAGTGCGAGGTGAGATGCGCCAATTGTCATAGGCGAAAAACGTACTTACAATTTAAGTGTTTTGGTAAAGGAAAGCCCTCATAGTTAAATGGATATAACAAGAACCTTCTAAGTTCTGGTTGTAGGTTCGATTCCTACTGAGGGCACAAGTTCGATATAGAAATTTATGGCGGCTATGGTGTAATGGCAACACAACGCTCTGTGGCAGCGTTATTACGGGTTCGAATCCCGTTAGTCGCCCCAAAAAATTATTATTAAATCTAAAAAACATGGCAAAAGGTTTTTCTCAAAATATAGAAAAAGCAACTTTGGAAAATAATAATTTCAGAAAAGTTTTGTACACCGCAAAACATAGTCAACTGGTTTTAATGAGCTTAAAACCAAATGAAGAAATTGGCATGGAGGTGCACAATAACAACGACCAATTTTTTAGGTTTGAAAAAGGCAACGGAAAAGTTCTTATTGATGGAAATGAATACATTATTGCAGACGGATTTGCAGTTGTGGTGCCAGCTGGAAGCCAACATAATGTAATAAACACTTCTGCAACCGAAGACTTAAAACTTTATACTATATATTCTCCTGCTCATCACCAAGACGGCATTGTTCATGCAACAAAAGAAGACGCAATAAAAGACGAAGAAGAGCATTTTGACGGCAAGACAACAGAATAAAACAAGGCATCGTCGCAAAATTAACATTTGCGACATAAGTGTCGCTTGTTTTACAAGCTCCCTTAAAAGCGTATAATAGAATAATGCTAAACATATTATTCTATTTTTTTATGGAATTTAAAAATATTTTCGCAAAAAACACAAAATACTTCTTAGTGTTTTTTGCGTTTGTCTTAATTTTCTCAGCAGTTTTTATATTCACGCCCATCTCTAAAGTAAACGCAGTCTGCACCGACGGAATTCGTTGCGGTACCTATAACGGAGGTCTGGTGCGATGTGGTTCGTGTCCTGCAGGGTATAGCTGT
>Ga0172379_10002218_pt1 | contig 35289 bp, 34 predicted proteins | sample GrowelOW334metaG_FD_119756 | JGI IMG/M metagenome (GOLD analysis project Ga0172379, IMG submission 119756) | Groundwater microbial communities from an aquifer near a municipal landfill in Southern Ontario, Canada - Groundwater well OW334 metaG | ecosystem: Environmental > Aquatic > Deep... | reverse complement strand
CGCGGCCGGCAGCGACTTGACCGCCCCTTTGATTTTAATGGTCGGCCTGACGGCCGGTTTTTCCACCTGCATGGCCTTGGTCGGCGGTTTGGTTCTGGGTATCAGCGCCAAGCACAGCGAAGCGCACCCGGAAGCCACACCCGGCGAGAAATTTCGCCCGCATCTGTTTTTTCAGGCGGGTCGCATTATCGCCTTTGCCGTTTTAGGCGGCTTACTGGGGCTCTTGGGCTCGGTCTTCCAGCTATCCAGCACTTGGCTGGGAGTTTTAACCGTAGCCGTCGGTTTGGTGATGCTCGTCATGGGCTTGCAATTGATTGAGATTTTCCCTTGGGCCAAGAACTTCAAATTCGCCTTGCCTAAAACCTTGAGCCGCGCCTTGGGAATCAATAATCATCAGCAAGAATACAGCCATAAAAATTCTCTGGTTCTGGGGGCCCTGACTTTCTTTTTGCCTTGCGGCTTTACCCAAGCCATGCAAGTTTACGCCGTGTCTACCGGCAGTTTTTGGGGCGGTGTCACAGTCATGACTCTCTTTGCCTTGGGTACCATGCCGGGCCTTTTGGGCATCGGCGGTTTGACCTCGGTAGTCAAGGGAGTCTTGGCCAGGCGCTTTTTCAAGCTGGCCGGCTTAGCGGTAATACTTTTTGCCGTCTTCAATATTTCCAACGGCTTCGGTCTGGCCGGCTTTGATTTGTCTTTGGGACAAACGGCCAAGGGCAGCGTTGAAGTCGGCGACCCCAATGTGACTTTGGTGAACGGCGTGCAGGTGGTCAAGATGAAAGAAACGGCGCGCGGTTATGAGCCCAACAGCTTTACCGTTAAGCAGGGTGTGCCGGTTAAATGGGTGATTGACGCCCAAGCGCCTTATTCTTGCGCCTCTACTATTCTTCTTTCCAAGTATGGCGTCAGAAAAAGTTTGGTGGCCGGTGAAAATATTATTGAGTTTACGCCGACTGAAACCGGAAAGTTAAAATTTTCTTGTTCTATGGGCATGTATACGGGCGTCTTTAATGTAGTTGATGGCACTGGACAAGCAGCAGTGAGCGACAACAGCGCTCCGACTGCCGCCAGTTGCGGTATTAACGGAGGTGGCGGCGGTTGTGGAGGTCCCTCCACTGCGGTCGGGACAGGCGGAGGTTGTGGTTGTGGCAGTGGAGCCGGAGGCGGTTGTGGAGGCGGCGGCCAGCAATTTACGCCCAGCCAGGGCGCGACCGAGACATCTACCGTGGCTCCAGTTGCTCAAACAACGCCGGCCAAAACTCAAGTGATTAAGACCAGCTTTACGGTAGCCAACGACATTCAGCCCAACACTTTCACGGTCAAAGCCGGCGTGCCGGTGCAATTTATCATTGACCCCAAAGAAGACGGGGTCGGCTGTATGGCCGCTATCTTGATTCAGGAACTTTATCCCGAGCCGATTTTGCTGGAAGCCGGCAAGCGTATCACGATGAATTTTACGCCGACCAAGCCCGGGAAATATCTGATTGCCTGCGCCATGAATGTGCCGCGCGGTTATATTGTCGTACAGTAAAAGATACTCTAAAATTAAAGATATGAAGACTAAATTTAAACTCACGGGTCTTGATTGCGAGGCTTGTGTTAAGCTATCCGCCAAGGCTATCGGCCGCTTGGCCGGAGTCAGCGAAGTGGCCATTGACCGCGCCAGCGGCCAGGCCGTTGTGACCGCCGATCGTTCTATCAGTCTGGCGGAAATTAACCAATCTTTAACCGGCACGGATTATCAAGCCGTCGCCGCCTAATTATATGAAAAAGATAATTGAATTGAAGACGGAGGGGATGCACTGCGCTTCTTGCGCCAAAATTATCACGGAGGAGTTGAATGATTTAGGAGGGGTGAGCGACATTAAGATTGATTATAAGACCGGTCTGGGCAGTTTGACCATTGATGACGCCGAGCGCCTTAGCGAAGCGGACATTCTGGGCGCGGTCACCAAGGCCGGTTATAAGGCCAAGGTGGTTAAAGCCACCCTGGACGGCGCCGAACCCGGACCGACTCCGGTTAAACACGACAGCGGCGAGATGGTTCGTCTGAAGCTGGAGTCCAAAATAGAGGCCGAGGGCCGGGTGACGCAGGGCGACGATGGCCGGCCATTTTTTCAGGGTAAAATTACCAATGATAAAACGGCGGAAGTCGGCGTGCCCGGCAGTTCCGGAGAAGTCAAAGGCTATTTGGACAATTTGTTTAAGACCGCCAATTTTTCCAAGTTGCTGGAACTGATCGGCAGCAGCGAACCGAATATTACCAATCGTTTGGCTGCCGGCCAGCACGACCACGCGGCCATGGCGGGTGAGCCGGCCGGCGCCGGCACTAATAAGCGCGTCAATTTGTCCATCAGCGGAATGCATTGCGCTTCCTGCGCCAATATTATTGAACGGGCTCTAAAGAAAGTGCCGGGAGTTAAAGAAGGCAACGTTAATTACGCTACGGAAAAGGCCTTGGTATTATATGACGAACATACAGCCAAAGTTGATGATTTGCTGGCGGCGGTGAAACGAGCCGGTTATGGCGCCCAGGCCATTGACGAGCGCGATACGGAATTCGAAGCCAGAAAAAGGCAGGCGGAAATAAAGAATTATTGGCATAAATTTATGTGGAGCGCCGTTTTAAGCGCGCCTTTGCTTTATTTTATGCTCTTAGATTTTTTGAAGTGGCTGCCGGGCGGCAATTCCTGGATGCCCTATTTCGGCATTATTTCCCTGCTCTTGGCCACGCCGGTACAGTTCATTATCGGCGCCGGCTTTTATAAGGGTTTCTGGTCCAGTCTGCGGATGCGCACCTTTAACATGGATAGTCTGATTGCCATCGGCACTTCCACCGCTTACTTATACAGCTTGGTTTATTTCCTGATTTACGCCCTTAGCAATAATTCGCTCTTTGGTTTGGATGGCATGAAAATTCCCGAGCTTTATTTTGAGACCGCGGCCTTTTTGATTACTTTCGTGACTCTGGGCAAATGGCTGGAAGTTAGAGCCAAAGGCAAAACCTCCGACGCCATTAAAAAGTTAATGGGTTTGGCCGCCAAAACGGCGCGGGTGGTGCGCGACGGCGTGACCAAAGATGTGCCGATTGCCGAAGTGGTGAAGGGCGATACGGTAGTGGTGCGGCCGGGTGAAAAAATTCCGGTGGACGGCAGAATCACCAAGGGCCACTCGGCGGTGGATGAATCAATGGTCACCGGCGAAAGCATTCCGGTGGAGAAAAAGGCCGGAGACATGGTCGTCGGCGCCACCATCAACAAAGCCGGCAGTTTTGAGTTTGTGGCCGAGCGGGTGGGCGGGGAGACGGTGCTGGCGCAGATTATCCACTTGATTGAAGAAGCTCAAGGCTCCAAAGCGCCTATTCAGGCTTTTGCCGATAAAATTTCCGCGGTTTTTGTGCCGATAGTCATCGGCCTGGCTGTCCTGACTTTTGTGGTGTGGTTTTTTGCCTTGGGCGCCGGTTTGACTTTTTCCTTGATGGCTTTTACCGCCGTCATCGTTATCGCCTGCCCCTGCGCTTTGGGTCTGGCTACGCCGACGGCCATTATGGTCGGCACGGGCAAGGGAGCGGAATACGGGGTTTTGGTTAAGGGGGGCGAGCCTCTGGAAGCGGCCTGTAAAATCAAGGCGATTGTTTTTGATAAGACCGGCACTTTGACCAAGGGCGAGCCGGCGGTTACCGACATTGTCAGCTTTAATCATTTAACGGAAGACGAAATTATCGCCCTGGCCGGCAGTTTGGAAAGGCAATCCGAACACCCATTGGCCGAGGCGATTTATGATTATACCAAGGAAGAAAGCATTGATTTGGACGAAACCAAAAATTTTTCGGCTGTGCCGGGCCACGGCGTCATTGGTGAAATCAACGGCGCCAAATATTTTTTCGGCAACCGCAAGCTGATTAGTGTGGAGGCCGGTTTGGATATTGCCAAAATTGACCGCAAATTGAAAAAGCTGGAAGAGCAGGGCAAGACGGTTATGCTTTTGGCGACCCCGACGGAAGTCGTTGGCGCGGTGGCCGTGGCCGATACGGTTAAGGAAACCAGCCGCGCGGCTCTGGACCAGCTGAAAGCCATGGGCTTGGAGATTTATATGATTACCGGGGACAATGAGCGGACGGCGCGAGCCATTGCCGGCCAATTGGGCATTAGCAATGTTTTGTTTGAAGTGTTGCCCGAAGACAAGGCCAAAGAAGTCAAGCAATTGCAAGCGGGTGGCCGCAAGGTGGCCATGGTCGGCGACGGCATCAATGACGCTCCGGCTTTGGCGCAGGCCGACCTGGGCATAGCCATGGGTAACGGCACGGACGTGGCCATGGAAACCGGCGGCATCGTTATCATTAAAAATGATTTGCGCGATGTCGTAACGGCCATCAATTTGAGCCGCGCCACCATGACTAAAATCAAGCAGAATATGTTTTTCGCTTTGTTTTATAATGTCGCCGGCATTCCTATCGCCGCCAGAGTTTTCATGGGGCTGGGGATAATCTTAAAGCCGGAGCTGGCCGGCTTGGCCATGGCCTTAAGCTCGGTGTCGGTAGTCTTTAATTCTTTATTACTGAAAGAGTTCAAGCCGGGCCGGCGCAACTGGCTGTCAGCGGCGGCGCCCTGGGTGATGGCTCCTCTCTTTATTTTTATTTTTTTCCTCTTTGCCAAGTTGAGTAGCCAATAGGCTGGATGAAACATGAAAAGCCCGGTTGTTTATTCGCCGGGCTTTTTATATACTTAAGGCATGGACAAAAATAGAATAATAAACATTTTAGACCAAGGCATCAATTGGTTATTTTTAAGCATTATTTTTATAGTGCCGGTTTATTTCGCCTATTGGCAGGAAACTTATAATGTCTTTGACATCAACAAGGTGACGGTGGCCAGAATCGGCATTTCTTTGATTTTATTTCTATGGCTGGCCAAAGCCGCCTTGGAGGCCAAAATATTTTATTATCGCCGCGGCCTCTTGGTTGGCGCCGGTCTGATTTTATTGGTTTACGTCTTTAACGGCGTGATTTTTTCCATTAAGCCCCAATTAAGTTTCTGGGGAAATTACGAGCGCCAGCAGGGCGTTTACAGCCTATTGTATTATTGGCTGTTTTTTATTTTATTAATATCCTGGTTAAGGAATTGGCGGCAAGTTAAGTCTTTGCTCTGGGCCGTCGTCGCCAGTTCCTTTTTTGTCTGCGCCTACGGGATAGCGCAAAAATTCGGTTTGGATCCCATGGCCTGGTCCAAAAATGAAGGCAGAATTTTTTCCAGCTTAGGCCAGCCCAATTTTTTGGGCCATTACTTGGTGATTATTATTCCCCTGACGATTTATAGTATTTTCTTCGTCGCCCGGAAGCGTTGGTCGAGAATTTTGTTGTCGCTGGTGGTTATAATGCAGGGCGCTTGCCTGCTCTACACCCTCAGCCGTTCCGCTTGGCTGGGGTTTTTAGCTGCCAGCGCGGTGAGTATTGTTTTATGGACTTGGATTAAAGGCAAAAAACGGCTCATGGTCTTGGCCGTAGTCAGTCTGGCTTTGCTGATTGTTGGCCTGAAGACGGTCGCTCAATATCAGACTTTTTCTTATACCAACCGTTTTGCCAGTATTTTTAGTTTGGACAGCGTCGCCAATAAAACCCGCTTATTTTATTGGCAGTCAGCCAAGGATATTTGGTGGCAAACCGACCTTCTAAGAAAAATTATCGGTTACGGCAAAGACACTCAAGCCAGCAACTATCTGGGTCAGTATCGGCCGGAGTGGGGAATTTATGAAACTATTAATTCTTTTCCCGACCGGGTGCATAACAGCCTGTTAGATGCGCTGTTGGAATTTGGCCTGTCGGGCTTAGCGGTTTTTTTAATTTTCAATGTTTATTTGGTTTGGCAAGCTTTAAAGTATTTACATAAAAATAAGTTAAGCGACGGTTCCGGATATTGGGTGTTGGCGCTTTTGAGCTCTTTGGCAGCCTATGGGGTAGCCGACTTATTCGGCTTTGCCCTCACAACACAATATTTATATTATTATCTGATCGTCGGCTGGTTGTGCTTAGTAATTTTTAAACAAGAGATAAAATTTTTTAGTTTATCGGGTTTAAGCTTGGTGTTTCGCTGGGTGGTAACCACGGCTTTAATAATTTTTGTTTCATTTTTTTTATATTTTTTTACTGTAGGCGGTTTTGTGGCCGATGTTTATTTTATGAAAGCCAAGCAAGCCGAAGCCGAGCATGATTGTCTGGGCGCCATGGATAATGTCAGTCGGGCGGTCGACTGGCAGAGCCTCAACCTCTACTACAAGGAGCAGTATATTTTTATGCACAATAATTGTTTTCCGGCCCTGACCAGCCAGACCGACATGATTGCGGTTTTGAATAATATTTTAGAACAAGTTGATGCTTATCCGGAGTCGGAATATGGCTATCATATCGTGATGAATATGGCTCATGCTTATTCTATCTTCGGTTATTATGTTGATAAAAAATATTATACACGGGCCGAAGAGGCTTATTTAAAATTAATAGCTTTTAATCCCGGCATTTCCGTAGACTATCAAGATTACGGACGGATGAAGGCCTGGGCGGGCGAATATCGGCGGGCCATAGAGATTTACAAACAGGGTCTTAAAGCGGCGCCGCCCCTGGAACATCCCGACATGAAAACCGGCCACTATGCGGAGGCGGCTCAACAGGTGGCTTATTTAAATCAATTGATCGCTCAAGCTTATGTTAAATTGGGCGACCTTGACCAAGCCTTGGAATATTATTTAAAAGTAGAGAGGCTGAAGCCGGACTATATTATGATTTATGATGATATCGCCAAGGTTTACCAAGCTAAAAATGAACCGGCTCAAGCCATTGCCTATTTCAAAAAAGGTCTAACCTTAGCCCCGACAGACGTAGCTTGGAGTTTTAATTTAGCGCTTTATTACAAGCAATTGGGGCGTTGGCGGGAAGCTTGGCCTTATGCGCAGGAGGCTCTCAGGCTTAGTCCGACCGACCGGGCTATTATTCAGTTAACACAAGAAATTAAGGAAAAAGTCAAATAAAAAAATCTTGATTTTTTGCGGAAATTGTGGTAATCTGGCTAAAGTTTTTCAAGTATTTTTATGGATAAAATCACTATTATCAAGCCACGAACCAGTTGGCATTGGTCTGATTTGTCGGAAATTTGGCAATACCGGGGATTATTATATTTTTTGACTTGGCGCGACCTGAAAGTTCGCTACAAGCAGACCATCGTCGGCGTGTCTTGGGTTTTGTTTCAGCCTTTTATTTCCATGGTGGTGTTTTCTGTTTTTTTCGGCAATTTTGCCAAAATGCCGACCGATGGCGCGCCTTATCCGATTTTCGTTTTTGTCGGGCTTATTTTTTGGCAATTTTTTTCCACCTGCGTGTCCGATATCAGCAATTGTTTAATCGCCAATCAGCACATCATCACTAAAGTTTATTTTCCCCGAATTTTATTACCGATCTCTTTAATATTAACCAGATTTGTAGATTTTTTAGTGGCTTTGATTATTTTAATCGGCTTGATGATTTATTATGGTTTTGCGCCCGGTTTGAGCGGTTGGTTAATTTTTCCGGTTCTCTGTTTGGTTTCAGCTATGGCGGCCATGGGCTTAGGCTTGTTTTTCGCTTCTTTAAACATTAAATATAGAGACGTTCGTTATGTTCTGCCATTTTTTATCCAGATGCTCATGTTTGTCACGCCCGTAGTTTATTCTTCCAGTATTTTGGGCAAATATAGCTGGCTCTTGGCTATCAATCCTTTAGCCGGCGTTATTAAAACCGCGCGCAGCGAACTGTTGCAGAGCTATGCCACTAATTGGCTACAGTTCGGGCTGTCAGCCGCAGCTTGCCTAATTCTATTAATCATCGGTTGGTTATATTTTAGAAAAGCCGAAAGATATAGCGTTGATTTGCTTTAAGTGTTTTACTTGATTTATGAAAAATTTAGTTATTGAAGCTGAAAATTTATCAAAAAAATACAACATCATTCATCTGGAAGGAGGTTTCATAACTTTGCGCGATAAAATCGGCGCCACTCTTAGCCATCCGATAGCTTTTTTCAAAAGTTTAAAAAACAATAAACATGAAAATTTTTGGGCTTTGAAAGACGCCAATTTTGCCGTTGAAGCCGGAGAAATAGTTGGCATTATCGGCGGTAACGGAGCTGGTAAATCAACCTTATTAAAAATTTTATCTCGGATTACTCCGCCCAGCACCGGTAAAGTTAGGATTGTAGGACGAGTCGCTTCAATGCTGGAAGTGGGTACTGGTTTTCATCCGGAATTGACCGGTCGGGAAAATATTTTTTTAAACGGCGCTATTTTAGGTATGCCCAAAACAGAGATTATTAAAAAATTTGACGCCATCGTAGCCTTCGCCGAGATTACAAAATTTTTAGATACGCCTGTTAAGCGCTATTCTTCTGGTATGTATGTCCGCCTGGCTTTTGCCGTGGCCGCTCACATGGATGCGGATATTTTATTTCTAGATGAGGTGCTAGCGGTTGGGGATGCCGAATTTCAACAAAAATGTTTAGCTAAAATGGAGGAAATGATTAGAAATAAGAACAAAACAATTTTATTTGTCAGCCACAATTTACCGACTATCAAGTCTTTATGCCCTAGATCAATTTTAATGGAAAATGGCAGAATGATAGCTGATGGCCCGACGGCATTGGTGATTGATAAGTATTTAGAAAATCAGCTGAGTCAGGGGCAAACCAATACTTAAAATAATTAAACGATATGTTTACCAACAAAACGATTTTAATCACGGGGGGGACGGGTTCTTTCGGAAAAAGTTTTGCCAAGTATTTATTGGCTAATTATCAATTAAAAAAATTGATTATTTTTAGCCGTGACGAATTCAAGCAGCACCTAATGCAAACAGAGCTGGTTGATGACCGGCTAAGATTCTTTTTGGGTGATGTTAGAGATAAGGAGAGGTTGGAAACGGCTTTCCACGGGGTTGATATTATTATTCACGCCGCCGCTCTTAAGCAGATTCCAACCTTGGAATACAATCCTTTTGAAGCCGTTAAAACCAATATTATGGGCAGCCAGAACATTATTGGCGCGGCCATTGATCAACATGTGGGCAGGGTTCTTTTGGTCTCAACGGATAAAGCGGCGCAGCCGGTCAATCTTTACGGCTCAACCAAATTATGCGCCGAAAAATTATTTATCAGCGGCAATGCTTATTCCGACGGCTACACTAAGTTTAGTTGCGTCCGTTACGGCAACGTTCTTGGCAGTCGCGGTAGCATCGTGGAAACCTTATTGAGAGATAAAACTGTGGCCAAGGTGCAGATAACCGACTTGGCTATGACTAGATTTTGGATTACCTTGAAACAGTGTTTTGCTCTGGTAACTTATGCTCTGAACAATATGGAGGGAGGAGAAATTTTTATCCCTAAAATTCCCAGCATGCGCTTGGTTGATTTATTCAATGTTTTGGCGCCCCAGGCGGAAAAAGAAATTATCGGCATCAGGCCGGGCGAAAAATTGCACGAAATTTTGTTAACCGAACAGGAGGCCTTGCACGCCGTGGAACTGGAACATTATTTTGTGGTATTGCCGGAATTTTTACCCCAGGAAAGATATCGGAAATATTTTGATTTCAGCCGGGCTTTGCCCAATAACTTTCGTTACACCAGCGATACCAATAACCAATGGCTGACCAATGAACAACTCCTTGATTTAATACAGCCATAAAATCAAAGTATGATTAAAGTTTTGATTACCGGAGTTTCTGGGATGCTCGGCAAGGATTTGGCGGAGATTTTTTTACAAGATAAAAAATATAAAGTTTTCGGCATCGCCAGGCACAGACCGAATAATCTGCCCGACTTAAATTTTATCAAATTGGATTTGCTGAATTTATCCAAGCTGAAGACGGTATTGAAAAGGATATCTCCGGATATAATTATCCATAGCGCGGCTATTGTTAATCTTGACCGATGCGATCAGCACAAAGCGGAAGCCAGAATTATCCATGCCCGGGCCGCTAAAATTTTTGCCGCCCACAGGCGATTATCAACCAGGCTGATTTATATTTCTACGGATTCGGTTTTTGACGGCCGCCAGGGCAATTATAAGGAGACCAGTAAAACTCGGCCTTTAAATTATTACGCTAAAACCAAGAGGCGGGGAGAGGAAATCGTCCTGAAAGAATCCCCGAATTCTTTGGTGATCAGAACCAATATCTTCGGCTTCCATCAGATTCCCGGAGCATCATTGGCCGAATGGGGCTTGGATAATTTATTTAAGAAGCGGGCTATTAACGGTTTCGTGGATGTGCGCTTCAATCCGGTATATACCAAGCAATTAGCCAGAGTTATTAAGCAAATTGCCGATCAAGAACATTTTTTGCCGAGAATTTTGAACGTTGGCTCTGGCAGTTTTTTAAGCAAATACAATTTTTTAATAAAATTAGCCGAGATTTTTAAACAGAATAAAGCCTTGATAACCAAGTCTAAAATTTCCCAGTCAGCGTTAGCTATCGCCAGGCCGAGAAACACCACGCTGAACACGGTGAAATTGGAAAAAATATTCAAGCAGAAGCTCGGTCTTGTTGATGGCCTGCGAGAATTTAAAAAAGATTTTTTAGAATATAAGTCAAAAAAATGAAAGATATTATTATTGGCAACAAAAAAATTGGAGGCAGCCATGGTTTATATTTCGTGGCCGATATTGCCGCCAATCACGACGGTAGTTTAGAGCGAGCCTTCAAATTGATTGAGCTGGCCCAAGCGGCCGGCGCCGATGCCGCCAAGTTTCAAAATTTCCAGGCTCCCAAAATTGTGAGCCGGCAAGGCTTTGAAGCTCTGGGCGATAAAATGTCCCATCAGGCCGGTTGGAAGAAGTCGGTTTACGAGACCTACCAAGATGCCAGCCTGCCCGCCTTTTGGACGGCTAAGCTTAAGGCTAAATGCGACGAGGTTGGCTTGGAATACTTTACCAGCCCCTATGATTTTGAATCAGTGGACTTGGTTGATCCTTTTGTTAATGTTTATAAAATTGGTTCCGGAGACATTACTTGGCCTGAAATAATTAAATATATAGCCAAGAAAGGCAAGCCGATTATGCTGGCCACCGGCGCTTCGGACATGAATGATGTTGCCAGGGCCATGAATATTCTGCGGGTCCACGGCACGGAGGTTATTTTAATGCAGTGCAACACCAACTATACGGCTAGGCCGGAAAATTTTAATTTCATTAATTTAAATGTTTTAAAAAGTTGGCGGGATGAATTTCCCGAAGTAGTTTTGGGCTTGTCCGACCACACGCCCGGCCACGCTACTGTTCTTGGGGCCGTAGCCTTGGGAGCCAGAGTCTTTGAGAAGCATTTTACGGATGACAATAATCGCGAAGGGCCTGATCATAAATTCGCCATGAATCCTCAGTCTTGGCGAGAGATGGTTGACAGAGCCAATGAATTATTCAGGGCTCTTGGCGATGGGATAAAAAAGGTGGAAAAAAACGAAGAAGAATCTATCGGTCTGCAGAGAAGGTCCATCAGGGCCGGCCAAGATTTACCGGCCGGGCACTTGCTCGAGCGCGATGATTTATCATTATTGCGGCCCATACCCCAAAACGGCCTTCCGCCGTACAGGTTAACGGAAGTTATCGGTAAAAAATTAATCAGGCCTTTAAAAGAAGGCGATTGCGTTTTATTTAATAATTTACAAATATGATAACAGGAAAATTAGTCGGCCTTAGGGCCATTGAAAAAAGTGACTTAGCGTTATTAAGAGACTGGAGAAATAACCCCAAGTTTAGGAAAAATTTTAGAGAAATCAGAGAATTGAGCATGAGCAACCAGGAGGCCTGGTTTGAACGGATTGTTCTGGGGAGCAGAGACGATTTTATGTTTATAATCGTCAGGCTGGAAGACAACACGCCGATTGGAGTTTGCGGTTTAACTTACATTAATTGGATAATCAGATCGGCGGATTTTTCTTTTTACATTGGACATGAGGCCAAGTACATTGATAATGACGGTTATGCCGAAGAGGCGGCTAAATTATTGATAGATTATGGTTTTAATATTCTGAACTTGCACAAAATTTGGACGGAACTCTACGAATTTGACAATATTAAAATTTCTTTTTTGACGGGGAAATTGGGTTTTCATAAAGATGGAGTGTTGGTTGACAATTGTTTTGAGGGTGGCAAGTATTGGAACTCTTATATTGTGTCTATTTTAGCCAAAGAGTTTAGAGATAAATAACTATGAAGAACGTAGCAATAATTCCAGCTAGAGGGGGAAGTAAAAGAATACCTCGCAAAAACATTAAGATGTTTTTAGACCAGCCGATTATTAATTATTCTATTAAGGCCGCATTGGGTTCCGGCTGTTTTGACGAAGTGATGGTATCTACTGACGACCAAGAGATAGCCGCAGTCGCCAAAGCGGCCGGCGCTCAAGTGCCCTTTATGCGTTCGGAGGCCAATTCTACCGACATGGCCATGACGGCTCCGGTTTTGATAGAGGTGGTTAATAAATACAAGGAACTGGGCAGAGAATTTGATGCTGTTTGTTGCATTTATCCTACGGCGCCTTTTATCACCCCGGCCAAATTGCAAGCGGCTCAAAAGTTGCTAATTGAATCTGGCGCCAGCTGTGTTTTGCCGATAGTCAGATTTAGCTATCCCATTCAGAGGTCATTAAAAATAGTTGATGGCCGAGCTAAAATGTTTTGGCCGGAGAATTACAATGTTCGCTCCCAAGATTTGGAACCGGCCTATCATGACTGCGGTCAATTTTATTTTTTAACAACCGATAGCTTACTGAAAGAACAAATTTTATTTCCGGAGTTCACTTCTCCTATGGAAGTTTCCGAACTGGAGGTTCAGGATATTGATAACGAGGACGACTGGCAAATGGCGGAAATAAAATATCAGCGCTTAAATAATTTATAAACTATGACATCATTTAAAACTGAGCAAGAAAATTTTTGGGCAGGCAGTTTCGGCGATGAATACAATAATCGTAACTCCGATCAAGCGCTGATTGAGGGCAATTTTAATTTTTTCTCGGAACTTTTCGCCAAAATAGATAAGGTCAAGTTTTTGATAGAGTTTGGCGCCAATATCGGCTTAAATTTAATAGCCATCAAAAAAATTGTGCCGGATATTGATTTGGCGGCCATAGAAATAAACGACCAAGCTGTCGCGGCACTGGAAAAAATAGATAATTTGAAAATTTATCATCAATCAATCCTGGATTTTAAGCCGGAGCGCGCTTATGATTGCGTCTTGATTAAAACGGTTCTCATCCATATTAATCCGGAAAAACTTCCGCAAGTCTATGATTTATTGTATCAGTCCAGTAAAAAATATATTTGTCTGGCCGAATATTATAATCCTGCCCCCACAGTAGTTGAATATCGCGGTAATCATAACCGGTTATTTAAAAGAGATTTTGCCGGAGAAATGCTGGACAAGTTTCCCGACCTTGAATTGATTGATTATGGTTTCAAATATCATCGCGACAAAAAATATTATGATGATTTAAATTGGTTTATTTTAAAGAAATGTTAAAAAAATTTACAGTTTTAATAGTTGGGGCCGGCCGGATTGGCGCGTTTTTTGACCGGCCGAAAACCAAGGAAATTTTAACTCACGCCCATGCTTTTTCCAAGCATCGGGGTTTTAAGCTGGTAGGGTTTGTGGATCAAGACCAGCGCCAAGCTCAAAAGGCGGCCTTGGTTTGGGGGGGCCGGGCTTATGATAATATTGATGAGGCTTTTAAGAAAAATAAGATAGACGTGGTAGTTAATGCCACCCCGGACTCAGAGCATTTTAAGACGCTTAATAAGATTATCAACCAGCCGATAAAATTAATTTTTACCGAGAAGCCGTTAACCGCCACCCCGAAGGAAGCCAAAAAAATTATCGCTTTGGCCAAACAAAAAAAAGTGGCCATAGCCGTTAATTATAATCGCAGTTTTACCCCGGATTTTATAAAATTGCAGCAAGCCATTAAACGGGGGACTTATGGGGAATATCTGACCGGCACCGGTTATTACGGCAAAGGATTTTTACATAACGGCTCTCATTTAATCAATCTGCTATTGTTGCTGGTCGGCGATATTCAAACCATCAGGCCGGTTCATCGGCAATACGACTATTTTAAAACAGACCCATCTTTGTCGGGAGTCCTTTATTTTAACAGCCGGAAACCATTTTTTATCCAGAGCGTTGATAGCAGATTTTATACCATCTTTGAAATAGATTTAGTTTTTTCCAGAGCCAGAATTAGGATTGTTGATTCCGGCTTTGTGATTGAGCGTTACCAGGTTAAAAAAGATCGGCGGTATGCCGGTTATCAAAAATTGGAGCTAGCGAAGAAAAATCAGACAAAACTATCCCGCAGTTTATATTATGCGGCGGATAATTTATATAATTATTTGCAAGGCCAAGCAGAACTTGGTTGTTCTCTCAATGACGGCTATAAGACCATGCAAGCGATTTTTAACGCTTTAAAAAAGTAACATGAAGAAAATTTTGTTTTTTGCCTGCGACCCCGGTGGCGCCAATGCTATTATTCCTTTACTCAAGCCCTTGGCCAGACAGGGGAAAATTTTAATTTTCGGCAAAGGAGCGGCTTTAAAAAAATATCAGGCCAACGGGCTGAGGGGCGGGGATATTGATAAATATTTAAATCCAATAAATACAGCGACGGTTTTGCGATTTTTACAGAAACAATCCCCCGCTATTATTGTCACCGGAACCAGCGCCAATGATATGACGGAAAAATATCTCTGGCAGGCGTCCGAGCAGCTTCGTATCCCATCCCTGGCCATACTTGACCAATGGATGAATTATGGAATCAGATTTTCCCGATATGGCTTGAAAGATATTAAAAAGTACAGCCAGGATAAACAACCGCAATATTTGCCGACTAAAATATTGGTTATGGATGATTACGCTAAGCAACGGCTGGTTAAAGAGGGCATCGCCAAGGAAAAAATTGTTGCCACCGGCAATCCTTACTTTGAGCAAATTCTCAAAAGCAAAAACAGCTTTACCAAGGGGAAAATAAATAAGTTAAAACGATCGCTCGGTGTGCGGAAAAACGATATTGTGGTGCTTTTCGCTTCCGAGCCGCTGACCTTATCTTATGGCGATAGCAAAAAATACTGGGGTTTCAGCGAGGAGGAAACGCTATTAGCCATCATTAATTCTTTAAATGAGCTGATGGTTAAAACCCATCGCGGCATTACCTTGCTGGTTAAGCTCCACCCCAAAGAAAGCCTCAATCGCTTCAATCGGCTGCTGAAGGATTTAATTGACAATAAAATTAATATTATCATAGAACATAGCCGGTCATCTTTGGCATTAATTATGACGGCGGATCTGGTTTGCGGTATGTTTTCCATGGTGTTGCAGGAAGCCGTTATGCTGAACAAGCCGATAGTGAGCGTCACCATCGGCTTAAAAAGAAAGACCATTTTTGTCTTAGATGATATGGGTTTGGCCAAGAGCGTTTTGTCTCGGAAAGAATTAAGCAGCCAATTAGAAAAAATAATTATCAAAAAACAGTTTTCTAAAATTAACTTAATTACTAAGCGGCAAGCTATCGCTCGGGTAATCAAAGAAATAAAAAAATATGCCCAAGTTAGCAATTAACGGCGGTCCAAAAATCAGACAGCATAAATTTCCTTCCTATAAGGTGATTGGCGCCGAAGAAAAACAAGCGGCCCTGCGAGTTTTAGACTCTGGAATTTTATCTCGTTTTCTGGGGACTTGGCACCCTGATTTTTACGGCGGTCCTGAAGTACAGGCCTTTGAGCGAGAATGGGCTGAATATTTTGGCGTTAAACATGCGATAAGCGTTAACTCGGCCACCGCCGGTTTATATTCGGCCGTCGGAGCTCTGGGCATTAACCCCGGAGACGAGATTATTGTTTCGCCCTATTCCATGGCTTGTTCGGCCGTCGCTCCCTTGATTTACGGCGCCATTCCGGTTTTTGCCGACATTGAAGAGGATTATTTTTGTTTGTCGCCGGCATCCATAGCCGAAAAAATTACTCCAAGAACCAAAGCTATAATCGTGGTTGATTTGTTCGGCCAGCCCTATGATGCAGAGGCGATTAATAAAATCGCCAAAGATAATAATTTAAAAATCATTGAAGATTGCGCCCAAGCCCCTTACGCCGCTTATAAAAATAAATTTGCCGGCACTCTGGGCGATATCGGAGTTTATTCCTTAAACTATCATAAACATATCCACACCGGCGAGGGCGGGATGATAGTGACCAATAATGATGAGCTGGCCGAAAGGCTTCAATTAATCAGAAATCACGCCGAGTCGGTGGTGGCGGCCAAGGGTTATGTTAATTTGGCTAACATGATAGGCTTTAACTACCGTCTGACCGAGATTGAGGCAGCCATTGGCCGGGAGCAGCTTAAAAAACTATCCAATTTAGTGGAAGATAGAATTAGAAATGTTGAATTTTTAGCCAAAAAATTAGAGGCTATTCCCTGTTTGGAGCCGGCTAAGGTCAGACCTGATTGCCGGCACGTGTATTACCAGCATGTTTTGAAATTTGACCAGACAATAGCCGGAGTGCCCAGAAACAAGTTCGTGGAGGCAGTTCGGGCCGAACTGGAGGTTACGGAATTAAGAGAGAGGGAAGGAGTCAAGGTTAATTACGGTTATGTTAAGCCGATTTATCTTCAGCCCATGTTTCAGGAGCGTCTGGCTTTCGGCCACAAAGGTTATCCTTGGACCGGAGCCGATTGGCAGGGGACGGTTGATTACGGCCAAGGCCTGTGTCCGGTGACGGAAAAGATGCATGAAGAAATTTTAATCACCCACGAATTGATGAAACCGGGCTTGTCTGAAACGGATTTGTGCGATGTCGTCGAGGCTTTCAGCAAGGTTTGGGAAAATATTAATGAATTGAAAAATATTTAACCATATGGACGAGACAGCCAATGATATTTATAAGAAGGTTATTCAGGCGAGCCTTAAAGAAAATAGGGATGATTTTTGCCCCTTAAGAAAAGAGAAACAAATGGATTATTTATTTGCGGCTTTAGCTGATGATTTTCAGGATAAAAATTTGAAAATTTTGGAAGCTGGCTGCGGTTACGGCCGCCTGCTTTATTTTCTTAATCAGTATGACCAAAATCAATTTTATTTCGGGATAGACTACGTGCCGGAATTAATCACGGCCGGGAAAAAGATTTTTGCCAACAATCAAAATGTTCACTTGGAGCGCCAAGATTTTATGAAACTTCCCGACAAATATAATAAATTTTTTGATATAGCCATCAGTTATAAAACGCTGTCGTGGTTGCCATATTATGAAACGGTTGTTAGGCAGTTAATAAATGTTACTAGAAATAAAATTTTTATTACTTCCTTGTTTTGCGACGAAGACGTTGATTATCTTGTAAAAATATACACCGACGCTCAAAATAATACTGGAGAAAGTTTTTCTTTTCTTAATACTTATTCTTTGGCTAAGTTTAAAAAATATTGTTATGGTTTAGGCGCCAAGGATATTAAGACCACAAACATGACAATCGATGTTGACTTGCCAAAGCCGGTGAACCAGGAAAAATTAACCACCTACACCATTACGACCACAGACCAGCATAGATTGGAAGTTACTAACAACATTATTTTGAATTGGAAATTAATAGAGATTATTTTATGAATATTTATAAGAAAATTTTTAAAATTTTTCCTCAGTCTATGGCCGAAGATTTATTTTTGAGGAAAGATTCGGCTGACAATTCTTTGACCATGTATGCTTGCGAGAAAGATTTAAACAAACGTGATGTTTTTAGTGATAAAATATTTCGCGAGAGTCATCGTTTTCTGAAAGCCATAGCTTTGGCCACTAATTTCATTGATCGTCGTTTGGCCAGATTTCAAGTCGGTTATTTGAGACAAATGGCCGAACGTAATCCTTTGTTTAATAAAAATAAAGAACTAGAAAACAAACATCAAGGACAGCGTTGTTTTATTTTGGGCCAAGGTCCGTCTTTGGCCAAACAGGATTTGTCGCCATTAGCCGACGAAATTACTATAGCCACTAATACTTTTTGGAAACATCCAGTCTTAAGCTCTGACTGGCAACCCACCTATTACTCAGCCGTTCATTTTGAAACTTTCTATGACAAATCGTCTGGGCGTCTCGGTTTCGAGAATCCTGATTTGGCCGATATTTTGGATTATTACAAGAACGCTCGCACTAAGATATTTAAAGCTAAATATATTATTTCTTTTTCTGGCTGGTTGGCCAATAAAAAATATAATTTTTTTCCAGCAGAACAAACCTTTGCTTATCAGGTGTTTCCTTATCCGGTGTTTGAATTTTTGCCTAAGTGGCCCGATTTGGCGGTTGGCCTGCCTTGGGCGCAAGATTCCTCGCAGTACGCCATTATGCTGGCAATGTATCTGGGCTGCAACCCTATAATTTTATTGGGTTGCGACCACGACTGGTTTATTAATTTAGGTGAAGAAAAAAGATTTTTTAGTGAAAGCGCTTTTAAGAGCGGAAAAAAGTTTGATACTTCTAAAACCCCCATGACAGAAAATATGTGGTATGCCTGGGTGTTGTGGCGCGGTCATGAAAATTTAAAACGATTGGCCGAGAGTCGGGGTGTAGAAATTATTAATGCAACCGGCGGCGGAGTTTTAGACGTTTATCGGATTAAGAGATATGAAGATTTGTTACAGAATAAATATTAATTATGATCCCCAAAGTTATCCATTGCATTGGAGATAGTCATGCTGATTTTTTTTCCGGTTGGAATTTTGTAGGTCCAGCTTACCCGAAAATTGGTCGGGGACGTTTGGTCTTTTTTCAGAGTTATCGTCTAGATGCGGTTTTGGCTTATAGTTTGTGTAAGTCGGACACAGGGATGAGAGGCCGGGAAAAATTAATGGAATTAGCAAAGACCAAGCTTCCTCCGGGTAGTCGTTTAATGTTGTGTTTTGGCGAAATTGATTGCCGAGCCCATTTATTGAAACAAGCTGAGTTAAGACAAGTTCCAATAGAAGAGGTGGTCAGAGAGTGTGTTGATAGATATTTTGGAGTGATTCAGGAAATTAGGGCTCTCGGTTTTCAAATTTTTATTTGGAACGTAGTCGCCTCATCTCGTTACGTTGATCTATATCAGGAATTCCCCACTTTTGGTGATTGCTTGGAGCGTAATCAAGCGACCAGGCTGTTTAATGATTATTTAAAAGGACTTTGTGAAAAAAATAATATAATTTTTGTTTCGATTTTTAACAAGTTGATTAATAAACGAGGCCTGACCAAGATGAGTTATTACATGGATAGCATCCATTTATCACAAACAGCCATGCCTTTGGCGTTGCGCGAACTGAGCCACCAAACCAAGGAAAATTTTTCCGAAACAGTTAGAGACAAGATTAAATTATTTTTTTCTGAAATTAAAGATCTTGGATTTTTTAGGCGCTTAATCAAAAAAATAAGAGTAAAATAAAGTATTGCTTGAATACTATTAAGCTATTAAAAATAAAAATATGAACAAAAAAAATTTTCTATTGATTATTGCCATTATTGCTTTAGCGGCGGCCTCTCGTTTAGTTAAGCATCCGCCCAATTTTACGCCGGTAGCGGCTATGGCTCTGTTTGGCGGCTGGTATTTTACCAAGAAATACTTTGTAGCGATACCTTTATTGGTTATGTTAATTAGTGACGCTTTTATCGGTTTTTATGACTGGCGCCTGACCGCCGTAGTCTATCTGGGCATAGCTTTAATGTTTGGCATCGGCTGGCTTTTAAAAAAGAACGCCAGTTGGCGCAAAGTTATCGCCGGGACCTTGCTTGGTTCAATAATATTTTTTGTGATCACTAATTTTGCCGTTTGGGCTTTGTATCAGTGGTATCCGCATACCTGGGCCGGGCTGGTTAATTGTTTTGCCATGGCCTTGCCCTTCTTCAAAAACAGCTTAGTTGGCGATTTATTTTATAGCCTAGTGTTATTTGGCGTTTACGAGTTGTTTTGGTTTTATGTCAGCGCTAAACAGGTAAAATTAATGAAGATATAGATTCAATAGTTGTGATTTTATAAAAAACCTCACGAACCAATTGGAACGCGAGGTTTACATAAGAATAAAGCATTTTATTTTTACAAATACTTAAAACGATATTCTCCAGGAAGAGTATCCGGACGTTGTCCGCAAGACCACTTACCTTTTAAAAAAAGTAGGGCTGGCATCAGTATTTGGAAGTAGTTGAACTGGCTATAAGGATGATCACCTTTATTACCGAATTTTTTGATAATTTGTCTTGCGGTCATCCAAATAGCTTCGCCGACTTCGCCATCTACCTCTTCTTCTGGTTGTCTACCACTGACATCAGCGATAAATAACGGTAAGACGAAAGCAACATTCGGCTCTGCTTCGCATTCGCTTATTTGAAGAACTATTTCTCTTCTAGATTCATCTAACGATAGTTCTGACCTGTATAGAGCCGGCCCCAAGGATGTTAGATATATTAGATCATGATTCGGATTTAATTCGTAGCCGATTTCTTCGCGAACTTCCCGAATCGCGCCCTCATAAATGTCACGGTCAATTGTTTTTAAAAATCCGCCATGATGACCTTGGTGCTGATTTTTTTCAGCTCCTCTAAGCCGTTTGGTTACAAGGATTTCATAATCATCTACTATTAACCCTGTTTTATGAGGAGTCACTTGACGTATTAAGACCGTTGCCACAACCGCGTCAACCAGGGGATCTTGCCATGTTTGTCGTTTGGCGAGCTGGTCTATCAGCCGAATATCTTTACGAGCCATTTTTTAACCCCTTTTTGTTTTACATATTATTTAAAAATATATCAACAATATAATATATTAATAATTTTTTGTCAATAGCTAATACTAATTGACAAGCGCTTGTTAAAATGGTGGTGTGAACCTTGAATATTTATAAAATGAGTGATAGAATTCTATCAAAATATTTGTCAGTTTACGTAAAAACATGTTAACAATATTTGCTAATTTAAAGATTGAAACTCCTACTAAGGTACAACATCTGAAGGACTCTTTCTTGTCTTTTAATAACATTAGCGATAATTGGTTAATTAATATCAGGGGTCAGCAGCGTGAAGCGGCACTTCGTTTTTTACGACAGGAATTGGGAGAAAAAATGATTGAATTTGATCTATTGGATGACGCCAAGGGTTGGTCAAATAATGCTTTAGACATGATAAAATCAGCCAAATACGACTATTTATTAATTTGGAATGAAGATCATCTTAATTTGGCCCCGCAAAGTATTTATAAAGAGATGATAACCGAAATGTCCTTGCTTAAGGTGGAATATTTGGGTATTTCTTTTTTTCAAAATAATATGGCGCTTAAAGACATACCATTTGAACCCCACCAATATGTAGACTATGTTTTTTTGACCAAAGACAATTGGACTAAGGCCGTTAATAATGAAGCTGGCGGCTATAAGCCATTTTTACTTTCTTTATCCGGAATTTACGACAAGCGCCTGTTTAAAAAACTCTTATTGGCAGATTATATAGATCTTGGTGCCGTATTAAGAAAAAAAATCAGGCACAGTTTGCTGTTTATAGCCAGGCTTTTGCTTTTAAAAAAGATATTAAAAGGGTATTATAAAAAAGTCGCGGTAGGGGTCAATAATTCAGCCGGCTTATATGCCGTTCCCGAATTTTCCATTGAAACCCCGTTTAACCTTGAAAGAAATCAATACCGAACAGAACTGTTACCCTTGCGTTATGCCATGCCCAGACAAGAATTATTTGCTTGTATTGATGATGATAATGCCATATCCGGATCTTCATTAATTAGCAGAGGACTCTATAGCCCAAAGCTGACTACAAAAATAGTTGATTAATAATTATATGTTTCAGGAAAAGATAACAGTTATTATTAAAGAGCTCAACCAGGTTTTAGCCAAAGTTGACGAAGAACAAGTGGCGGCTTTTATCGGCGCTATTTTGCAGGCAAGAAAAATAGTGGTTGTGGGCGCCGGACGAGTTGGTATGGCCGCGCGAAGTTTCGCCCAACGATTAGGACACCTGGGTTTGTCAGCTTATATGCTTGGTGATGCCACCGTTCCGGGTATAGGAGCCGGTGATTTGTTGATTGTCGCTTCCGGTTCCGGAGAAACTCAAACCATCTTTGATTTAGTCGCCATCGCTAAGCGCAATCAGTCGGCTATAGCTTTAGTTACCGGCAATAAAGATTCCAGAATGGGTCAGTTGGCCGACACTATAGTGGAAATTAAGGCTCCCTCTAAAACCAAACCAGTGAAGGACTTAATTTCCATTCAACCCATGACCACTTTAAATGAACAGAGTTTGTGGTTGTTTTTTGATGCCGTAGTTTTATGCCTAATGAATAAAATGAAGGAAAACCACGAAACTATGTGGCAAAGGCATTCTAATTTAGAATAAATTAAATATATGTCAGATAAAAAATATTTTTTAGCCGCTTCATTAATTTGCGCCGATCCAGTTAATATTGAGCGCGCTGTCAGGGAATTAGAAGGCGCCGGTATTGATTATTTGCATTTTGATGTGATGGACGGTTTGTTTGTGCCTCGTTATGGCCTTTATCCTGAGTTGTTAAAAAAAATTAAGACTATTACTAAGCTGCCGACCGAGGTTCATTTGATGGTGGCTAACCCCGAGCCTTATTTGGAAATTTTTGCTAAAGCCGGAGCGGATATTATTTCGGTTCATCCGGAGGGCAATAATCATTTGCACCGCACCATTTCTTTAATAAAAGAATTGGGCGTCAAAGCCGGATTGGTCATTAATCCAGCCACGCCCTTAAATTGTTTGGATTATATTATTGCTGAGCTTGATTTAGTTATGCTCATGGCTATTAATCCCGGCATCGTAGGACATGGTTTAATACCCGGAGCTTTAAATAAAATTGATGACTTAAAACGCAAGTTGGCTGATAATCCGGAAATTATTATAGAAATTGATGGCGGAGTCACTCAAGAAAGCAGCGCTGATATGATTAAGCGAGGAGCTAAGATGTTGGTTTGCGGCAGCTCCACTATTTTTAAGGCCAGTGAAAAAATTACTGACAAGGTAAACGAATTAAGAGCGGTTATTGATTCGCAAATATCTTAACATACCCTTATGAATTATAAAGTTTTAATTACCACTTCCGGTTTGGGTTCTCGACTGGGTGAAGCGACGAAATATACCAATAAATCGCTAATTAAGTTGGGCGAAAAGCCGGTTTTATCTTATATCATTGAAGCTTATCCCCAGGATGTTGAATTGGTCATCACTGTCGGCTATTTTGCCGATCATGTCAAAGAATTTGTCAGTTTGGCTTATCCCGATCGCAAAATAACTTTTGTCCAAGTTGACTTATTTGAGGGTCCGGGCAGCAGCTTGGGCTATTCCATGCTCCAGGCCAGAAATGCACTGCAATGCCCGTTTATTTATCATGCTTGCGATACTATTGTGGAAGGTCGGATACCCGCGCCCGATAAAAATTGGATAGGCGGTTACAGGGGGGGCAACATCGCTTCCATGTATTCTTCTTTCGATGTGTTGGGCGACAGAGTGGTAGAAATGAAGGCCAAGGGCGCCTTAAAATCTGATTATGTCCACATCGGCTTAGTGGGTGTCAATGATTATTTGGGTTTTTGGGGGGCATTAGAGTGGCAATACCATCAAGACACCAATAATGCGTCGCTCAATGATTGTTCGGCCATCAATCTTATGCTTAAACGCAATGATTATTTCGTTGTTCAGGAATTCGCCACCTGGTTTGATACCGGTAATGTTGAAAGTTTAAATCAAGCACGCCAAAATATAAAAAGCGAAGTTACCGTGTTGGACAAAATTGATGAGTCAATTTTTATTTTCGATAATTTTGTTATAAAGTTTTTTGCTGATGTGGAAATAGTCAAACAAAGAGTGACGCGAGCTGGTATTTTAACGGGCTTAACTCCGCCTATCAAGGGCAGCACCAATAATTTTTACAGCTATCAATATGTGCCGGGTGATTTATATTCCCGGGTAGTTACTCCGTCTGAATTTTCTGAATTTTTGCGGTGGGCAAAAGATAATTTGTGGATAAAAAATCAGGAAGTTGAAGTGGAACAATTTAGAGCGGTTTGCCGTGATTTTTATGAAAATAAGACTTTGGCTAGAGTAAATAAATTCATTAATAAGAACGGCATCGCCGATAGCGTTGATATTATAAACGGGGTGACAGTGCCGACTTTTGCGGAGATGTTTAAGAAAATTGATTTTGTTTCCTTGGTCTCGGCTGAACAATATCGTATTCACGGCGATTTTATTTTAGACAACATTATTAAAACTGAAAGCGGTTATTCTTTATTGGATTGGCGGCAAAATTTCGGTGGTTTGCTTAAGGCGGGCGATATTTATTATGATCTGGCGAAACTCAATCACAATTTAACAGTCAATCATGATATCGTCAATAAGGATTTATTTAAAATTGCCATCAAAGATAAAAAAATCGAATGCGACATTTTAAGAAAGAATAGTTTGGTTTTGTGCCAGCAGGTTTTAGAGGATTTCTTGACTGACAATGGTTTTAATCTTAACCGGGTCAAGTTGTTAACCGCGCTTATTTGGTTGAATATGTCGCCTCTGCATCAACACCCCCTTGATTCGTTTTTGTTTTATTTTGGTAAATTGCATTTATGGCAAGCTTTGCAGGATAAGTCTAAAGCTGATATTAAGGAAATAAGTAACGATCATTTTATACCTAAAAACTTAATCTTGGATGTTGATGGCGTCTTTACTACCGGACAATTTTTGTATACTGCCGACGGTAAATTTGCCAAAACTTTTGGGCCCCACGATAATGATGGTCTAAAAATGATTAAAAAATACATAAATATTTGTGCTGTTTCTGCTGATAGGCGCGGTTTTGACATTACCCGCAAGCGTATCGCTGAAGACATGGGTTTAACACTGCATTTGGTTGGCGAGGACGACCGCTTGGAGTGGCTTAAAAATAACTTTGATTTATCCCGCAGTATCTATATGGGCGATAGCATGATTGATGCTAAAATTTTTCCTTTGGTATCCTATAGTATTGCTCCGGCTAACGCCTTTTTCACGGCGAAAAAGTTGGCTAATTTTATAACCGAATCAAATAGCGGCGAAGGAGCAGTGGCCGAAGCTTGCTTGCATGTTATTGAAAAATTTTTTGAACCCGGTGATCTTAAAAATCTAGAAACTAAACTAGAAACCAAATAGGTATGTTTAAAAATACAAAAGATAGTTTAAGCCAAGTGGCGTTTTTAAAAAATTTGTATTTATTAACCAAAGCTGATTTAAAAATGATTTATAACCCCGATGATTTAACGAATGATTACTATGATAAAATTAAGAATCTTGGCGACGAAGAATTAGAACATCAAATAGGCAGATTAACCAATTTCAAAAAAATAATCCTTGAAATAAAGTCCCAAGAAATATCCGGGGATGTTTTAGAGTTTGGCACTTATCAAGGTTTTTCTCTTTTGTGGACGGCCTATTTAATGGAAAGGGCTGGGATTTTTAGAAAAATAGTAGGCATTGATGGTTTTACAGGCTTACTGAATAGTGAAGGTAATTTTATTAAAGGAACCTTTAATGGCGTTTCTTTAAAGAAGTGTTTCAATAATTTAAAGTATAGCCAGCTTTATCAATTAACGAAAAATAATATAAAAATAGAAAAATATCTATATTCCCAAAAAGATGAAATCATCAAGATGCTCAAGAGGGCGACCGACAAGCAATTTTGTTTCATTCATATAGATTGTGATATCTCTAGTTCGGTAATTGAGATTTTTAAAATTTTGCGAGCCGGCAATTTTATTAGCGACACCTGCTATTTGTTGTTTGATGATTATGGGTGTATGGAAAGTTATCAAAAAACCGTTGACCGCCTGCTTAGCGACTTGGAAGAAGGGTGGCAAATTTCAGAACACTCTAAAACCAAATTAACAAGAAATTTTTTATTAAAGAGAAAATAATAAGGCTAGTTAGTTGTTTTGTCTAAAATTCTTATTAACATTAATTATTAAATATTCATTTATGAGTTTATACTGGACGCCAGGCAAAAGAATTAAAAGACTTCCGAGGTTTTTGTGGTACCCCGCGATAGTTGTTAAGAATATATTTTATATAATTAGGCTCGGATCACTCACACAACAGGTAAGTTATTCTCATCGTGAGGCGGAGGTTAAATTAGCCTTGGGGGTTGAGTATGTCTGCGGTTGTTTGGTGCCTGGCGATATAGCCGAGTTCGGTACGGCTGCTGGTAATACCGCCAAAATAATTGCCAAAGCCATGAAAAGGGTTGACAATGAGCGTCAAAAAAAATTTCATTTGTTTGACAGCTTTCAGGGTTTACCCAAGGCTGTCAATGAAATTGACATTAACTCACCCATGGTCAGGCATGGCGATTGGCAAGAAGGTGTTTTTTTGGCCTTGGATAAAATTGCCCTCAAGAAAATGATGTGTAAGTATTTACCAGCGGCAAACATTGTTATTTATGATGGCTGGTTTTCCGAAACCCTAAAAACAATCGCTCCAGATGTCAAATTTTCCATGGTACACATTGACAGCGACCTCTATCAATCAGCTGTCGAGATATTGGATTATATTTTTGGCCAAAGCGTGGTGCAAGAAGGCGCCATTATTTTTTTTGATGATTATAACGGGAACTATGCCTCCCCTAATTTAGGAGAGAGAAAGGCCTGGAGTGAAACTATTACCAAATATTTAATCAATTATAGTGATGCTGGTGATTATGGTGCTGGTTCAAAAAAATTTATTATTCATGGTTATAAAAATAAATATGAACAAATTGGCGTCATTAATTAATAGAGAAAATTCAGTAGTTACAGGGAAAATTGGTCTAGAGATCCTGTATATTTTTAAAAATTTTCCAGTATTTTTTGGTTGTGTTGATAGTGATCTTGAGAATGATTTATTTGTCGATATGATTTGGGCCATAGACAGAGAAAGTGGCGTGATACAACTGACAAAATTAATTCCATTAGATATTTTGTATCAAGAACAACACGTTGATGGTTGCGGGCCAACCTGGCAACAATATTACCAGGATTTTGCCAATTACCTTCTGCAAAACAAAATTGATAGTTGGTTTGAGATTGGCGGTGGCATGGGCGAATTAGCTAAAATAGTAACTAAATTAACGCCAGCGCATTGGACGGTTATTGAGCCCAATCCAATTATTGAACAAAGTGATCAGATTGATGTTATCAAGGGTTTTTTTGATAAAAATTTTAAAACTAATAAAAAAATAGAAGCTTTGGTTTTTTCTCAAGTTATGGAACATGCTTATAACCCTAATGAATTTTTGGCTACAGCCAATAAAATATTAGAACCGGGCGGCAAATTAATTTTTGCTTACCCAAACCTAGAGCTTTGGTTGAAAAATAAATACACTAACGCCTTGAATTTTGAGCACACGATGTTTTTAACTGATTGTTTTGTGGATTATTTATTGATTAAAAATAATTTTATCATTACTGATAAATATTTTTATAAAGATCACAGTATTTTTTATACAGCCGAAAAAGGTGTTAACGCTTTAACGACGGTAGAATTACCGAATAAATATGAAGAGTATCGGACCATCTTTACTGATTTTATTTCTTATCACCAGGCAATGATTACTGATTTGAATGAAAAAATAGATAAAGCAGGCAGACCTGTTTATTTGTTCGGTGCTCATATTTTTTCTGAATATTTATTGGCCTTTGGTTTGGATAAAAGTAAAATTACTTCCATTCTAGATAATAGCCCGACTAAACAGGGGAGACGTTTGTATGGAACGGAATTTATCGTTGACTCTCCTCGTGTCTTGAAAGGGTTGGGTGAAGTGAATGTGATATTGAAAGCAGGTATTTATAATGAGGAAATAAAAAAAGACATTTTAGAGAACATCAATCCCGATGTTATTTTTTGGTAATACCATAAATAACATTTTAAATAAAATATGGAAAGAATAAAAAATAGATTAATAGATTATTAATCTAAATTTAGATTACTTAAGCTGATGAAAAATATTAAATTAACATATCCGGCAGTTTTGAATTATTTAGAAAAACAAACTCCCGGCCTGCTGGGCAGGTGGGGCGATTATCAATTTCACATAAACGAAGACATTGATCAATGTGATTATTGGGTGGTTTATAATGGCTTGTTAAAATCGTCTGAGCACGTTAAGTGTCCTCGTTCTAATACTATTTTTGTGACTGGCGAACCCCGGACGGTTTGTCATTATAATAAAAAATTATTAGATCAATTCTCCCATGTAATTTCTGTTCAGGATAATATTAGGCACCCGGGGCTACATAAAACCCTACAAATAACCAACTGGCACGTTGGTATATTTATGCCAGGAGAAAGAGGTCCTTATTCAAAAAATTATGATGAATTGATTGCCACCAAAGAAATAAAAAAAAGTAAAACACTTTCTATTATTTCTTCAAATAAATTGGGGACTAGCGGCCATAGAAAAAGATATAGATTTGTTGTAGATTTAAAAAAATATTTTGGCAACGAAGTCGATTTATTCGGTAGTGGCATCAATGATTTTAAAGACAAATGGGAAGTCCTAGAACCTTATAGATATTCCGTAGCCATAGAAAATTGTAGCATTGATGATTATGTAACTGAAAAACTGTTTGATTGTTACTTGGCTCACACCTTCCCAATTTATTACGGAGCGCCAAATATTGGTAAATATTTACCAAGCGAATCATTTCTCCCAATCAATATTAACCATCTGGAAGAATCAATAAAGTCAATAAAAAAAATTATTGAAGATCCTGATCATTATAATCAACACCTTAAATATGTCATGGGCGCCAAAATTAAATATCTCAATCAATATAGTTTTTTCCCCATGATTGTTAATTTTATAGAAACAAAATTAAATAATCCAGGGGGAATAAAAGAAGAAATAACTATAAAAGATTACGGCCATCGAAGCGTAACTAACTTTTTGGGCAATTTTTTAGGTAGTGAGTTGAAGGGGAATATAAAAAAACATTTGTTGAAAAAATGATTAATTGAACCCGACAACAAAGTGTTTTGTAAATTTTGGTCGTTTAATTTTCAAAAACATGACAAACAAAATAAAGGTAAGTATCGTGATGATAACCAAGAATCGGGCTAATTTTTTGCCCGAGGCTCTTGGGAGCGTCTTGCGGCAAAGTTTTCAAAATTGGGAGCTTTTAATTATTGATAATGGTTCAACTAGCCAGACCCAAGAATTAATAGCAGGCTATCTCGCCGGAGAGCAGAGAATTTTTTATAGTCGGAGCGCTTTATTGGGGGTTGGCGCCAACAGAAATTTGGCTTTGCGTTTGGCCAAAGGCGAATATGTGGCCGTGCTGGATGATGATGATGTTTGGCTGGAGCAAGATAAATTAACCGAGCAAGTTGCTTGGCTGGATAGCCATCTTGATTATTGCCTGATTGGCAGCTGGGTTTCTTTGATTAATCCGGCAGGGGAAATTATTGGCCGACAGTCAGTGCCGGAAACCGATAGTCAAATTCGGGTCTCCTTAACGAGAAAAGATAATTTTATTCATTCCAGTGTTTTGTATAGACGACAATTTGCCCTGGAGGTCGGTGGTTATGATGAGAGTTTGATTGTGGGCGAGGACTATGACTTGTGGCTGAAACTTGGTTTGAAGGGCAAATTCGCCAATTGGCCCAAAGAGCTGGCCGGTTATCGAGTTCATCCCGGCAACATGGGACATGGCCGGCTTAAAAAAGTTTTATTTACCGGTTATCGGGTGGCCGGACGGTATTTTAAATATTATCCCAATTCTTTTATTAATCATTTGAAATGGCTGTCTTCAATTGTGAAGTCTAGCTGGCAAGCCAATGACACTATTAAATAAAATTAGGCTGTGGGCTAAGGATAGCCTGTCGGAAGAGCAACAAGCTAAAATTAAAAAGTATGTCCGTCCTATTTTAGCTGGTTTTTTCCGGCATGATTTAAATAAGCTGGCGACTATTTGGGGGACCGATAAATGGAATTCTCATTGGTATACCCAGCATTTCCAGCATCATTTTAATGCCTGGCGCCACCGCCCCATCAATTTATTGGAAATTGGCGTCGGCGGGTATGAAGACCCCGAACTTGGCGGCAATTCTTTGTTTATGTGGAAATCGTTTTTTACCAAGGCTAACATTTTTTCCGTGGATATTTATAATAAACAGGCTCTGGAGCAGAAACGCCTAAAAATTTTCCAAGGCAGCCAAATTGATGCTGAATTTTTAAATCAAGTGGTTAAAGCTGCCGGCGGTTTTGATATAATCATTGATGATGGCAGCCATCTCAACGAGCACGTGATCAAGTCATTTGAGATTTTGTTCCCGCTTTTAAATAATGACGGCTGGTACGTGGTTGAAGACATGCAAACGGCCTATTGGCCGGATTTTGGCGGCGATAGTCAAGATTTGGACAAGCCGCAAACCTCGGTTAATTATTTTAAACAATTAGTCCATTGCTTAAATCATCAAGAGCTGGTCAGGCCGGACTACCGGCCCACTTATTTTGACCGGCATATCACGGAAATACATTTTTATCATAACATGGTGTTTATCAAGAAGGGCGATAATAACGAGGGCAGCAATTTGGTGCTTGATAATAAATTAGAAAAAACCAACGATATTTTTTAATATGAGATTTTCCACCCCCATACTGCTGATTGGTTTTAATCGCCTGGATACCACCAGGAGGGTTTTTGACGTTATTAGAGCCGTCCAGCCCGAACAATTATTTTTTGCGGTTGACGCGCCGCGTCCGGGCAGACATGAAGAAATTCAGTGCCGGCAGGTCCGCGCTTTAATTAAAGAAGTTGATTGGGACTGCGAAGTAAAGACATTTTTTCCGGCCAAAAACATGGGAGCTCGTTTAGGCGTCAGTTCGGCCATCAGTTGGTTTTTCCAACAAGTGGAGGAGGGCATCATTTTGGAACATGACTGCCTGCCTCATCCCAGCTTTTTTAAATTCTGCCAAGAGCTGTTAGCTAAATATCGCCACGATGAACGAATCATGCAAATCAGCGGCAATTGTTTTTTACCGGACACCAAAGATGATAGTTATTATTTTTCGCGCATCCCCCATATCTGGGGTTGGGCGACTTGGCGTCGCGCTTGGCAGTATTATGATATCGATATGCCGAGTTTCCCCGAATTCAAGCGCCAGCACCGCATTAGCCGGATGTTTCAGGATAAGCTGAATCAGGAAAAATGGGAATATTTATTTGAAAGAGTTTACCTCAAAAAGTCCGATACTTGGGATTTCCAATTTACTTATGCCATTCTTGGCCAAGACGGCTTGAATATCATTCCTCATGTTAATCTGGTTTCCAATATCGGTTTTGGCCGAGACTCCCTCCATTCTCAAGACGAAGCCAGCCCTTTCGCCAATGTTCCGGTTGTGGCCATGGCCTTCCCCTTGAAACACCCGGCAGTCATCACAGTTGATTATCAAGCCGACCTGCATATCAGCCGTTATAATTTTTCCTTTGGCTGGGGCAAATATATTTTCAGAAAACTCGGCTTGTTCGGCTTAGTCCAAACCATCTATTCAAAACTGAAAATTTAAGGTTTATGAAAATTCTTTTTATTTATTCTTTGGCGGATATTCAGTCGCCGGACAAGCCATTGAGTCAGCCGGAAGAAATTAATTTCGGCTTATCTTATATTTCAGCCGTCTTGCGAGCCCATGGCCACACCACCAAATTAGTGGTTTTAAGCAGAATGCTCAAAGAACAAAATGCCATCCGGTTAGACAGGGCTATGGCTGAATTGCAACCCGGCTTAATTTGCCTCAGCGCCGTCAGCACCGAGTATCCCTTTATTGTTGAGCAAGCCAGGTATCTTAAAGACAAATATCCCGATATTTATTTAAGCACGGGCGGCCCCCATGTCTCCTTGAATCCCGATAAAGTCCTGGACGAGGCTTTTGACGCTTTATGCATCGGCGAGGGAGAGTGGCCCACTTTGGAATTGGTGGAACAGCTGGCGCAAGGCCAAGAACCAACGGGTATCGCTAATCTGTGGATTAAACATGGCCAGGCCATAGAGAAAAATCAGCCGCGTCCCTTTGTTGAGGACTTGGATATTTTTCCTTTCCCCGACCGCGCTATGTGGCAAGAGTGGATTAGCGAGGACGCCGACTCCCGCTATTCGGTTTTGCTTGGTCGAGGTTGTCCTTTTAATTGCACTTATTGTTCCAATCATGCTTTGCGCAAATTAACCGACGGCCGCTATGTGCGTTTCCGAACGCCTAACAATATTTTGGCGGAAATAAAAGATCTGGCGCGCGAGCTGGGCGCTAAGCCTGAGATTTATTTAGAGGTGGAGACTTTTGCCGTGGATAAAGATTGGGCGCGCGAATTGTTTGCCGGCTTGAAGCGATTGAACGCGGAATTACCGGTGCCGATTGCTTACGGCGCCAACATCAGAGTAACGCCCGGCGCGGATTTCAGCGAATTGTTTCAGGCCTGTCAAGAAGCTAATTTTCGTTTTATCAATATCGGCTTGGAATCGGGTAGTGATCGCCTTAGGCGCGAAGTCTTGAAGCGCCATTACTTCAATGGTGATATTATCAGAACGGTCAAACTGGCGCGCCAACACGGTTTGCAGGTGGCCTTATTTAACATGATCGGCTTGCCCACGGAAACTCTTGAGGATTTTAAGGCCACCATCGCCGTCAACAGAGCTTGCCAGCCGGATTGGCATTTGACTTCTATTTTTTATCCTTACCCCGGTACCGACCTTTACGATCTTTGCCGTGGGCAGGGTTTGTTGCCGGATAATAATCCGGAGTCCAGCGAAAGAGTCCAATCGGTTTTGGATCTGCCCAATTTCAGTAAGCGCCAAATTGAGAATAATTTTGTCTGGTTTGATTGGCACGTCTATCGCGGCTTTAGGCCCTGGTATAAAATATTAATTAAAGTAGCCTTGAATAAATTAAGAACCAAGCCTAGGCTGCATTATTGGTTTAGAAAATTAACCAAGAGCCAGGCCCTTAAGAAACTAAAAAGAAAGTTAAAGTCATGAATATTTTAAGCATCAACAAGGCCGATAAGGTCGGGGGCGCTGCCGAAGTGGCCTGTAGCCTTAATCACGGATTACAAGCTCGCGGACATCAAGTTAATATGTTTGTTTGCGATAAGACTACAAACGACCCCCGGGTTTTTAAAATCCCACGGCCCAAGTGGCTGTTTTATTTGTCCCATCTCCTGGGCACGGACATTGATTTATTTAACACCGATTATATTTTAGAGACCGAGGAGTTTAAACAGGCTGATATTATACATTGCCATAATTTGCACGGCCATTATTTTAATTTAACCACTTTAGTAAAAATGTCCAAGCTGAAACCGGTGGTCTGGACTTTACATGATTTATGGGCCTCCACGCCCTATTGTTCGCACTCCCTATCGGGGAAAATCAGCGACGGTTTTTATGAGTGCCCGTCTATGGCGTCGCGTTCTTGGGTGAAGCAACATAATCAAACTTATTTGCGTTCTAAAAAGACCAAACTTTATTCCGAGCTCAAGGTTAATTTAGTTGCTCCGTCTTTATGGCTGGCCAACAAAATTAAAGCCGGCATCTTGGGCCAACAACCTCTGGCCGTGATTCACAACGGCGTTGATTTGGCTAAATTTTCCAAACAAGATAAAATTAAAACCAGAATCGAGCTTAATTTGCCGCAAGATTTGAAAATAGTTTTGCTAGCGGCCAGCGGGGGCAAAGATAATATTTGGAAGGGCTGGGACTATGCCCATCAAGTTTTTGCGGCTTTCACTGATAGGCCGGAAGTGTTATTTTTATGTCTGGGCGGCAAGGCGGATCGGCAGGCGCCCGACAATGTAATATTTGTTGATTATATCGCCGAGCAGACGCTCTTGGCTAAATATTTTTCAGCCTCGGATATTTTCTTGCTAACCTCCACCGCCGAAAGCTTTGCCTTGGTGGTGATTGAGGCTATGGCCGCCAGTCTGCCCGTGGTCAGCTGGCCGGTAGGCGTGGTAGCAGAAGTTATTGAACACCAAGTCAATGGCTACGTGGCCCAATATTTAAATATTTCGGACTTGGTTAACGGGCTTGAATATTTTTTAAAAACAAACCAAGGTGAACAGCCTAAAATTTTATCTGACAACCAAAATAAATTAACCGGCGATTATTCGGAAAAAACGATGATAGATAAATATGAAAAACTATTTACTGACTTAACTGTTAAATAAATGTTTCTAACCACTTTGAAAAAACTTAGTACTATCAATAAAGTCACCTCCTTGGGTTTGGGTTCTTGGCCGGCCACTGTCGTTTTAGGCTTAAGTTTCTGGGCGTTGTTGCTTATTTTTTTGGTGTATAAAAACAAGGCGGGGGTGCTCTTGAATAATATTAGCGCCAGATCGGCCTTGCTGGTTTTAATCGCGGTTGCTTGGCTGCCGATGTTTGCCACCAATATTATTGCCGATTGGCAGTATATTCTGGCGCGGACGCAATTAATGGGCGCCTCTGGCGGGGATAAGTTGCAGAGCAGATTGTGCGCCATTGATGAGAATCAAAAACTGGCAGGCGGCGTTTGTCTGCTGGAACCTTTTCTCCAGGAAGTAAAAAATTCAGTGCCGGCTCAGTCCAAAGTAGCCGTTATTTCCGACGGTTATTATTTATTTTTTTTGCAATATTATCTGATGGCGGATTATCAGGTCACCGACCGCGCTGCGGCTGATTATTGGCTGCTTTATTTGTCAAAAATTGATTATCAGTTCGGCGATGACGGCCATTTGTATGAATTTAACGGAGCCGATAAGCGAGATTGGGGAAGCTGGCAGGTGGTAAAAATTACTAACCAAGGCATGGGAGTTTTAAAAAAATAAAATAATATGAGGCTAACTTTAATTCTTTGGTTATTGACCGTGCTAATTCCCGGGTGGCTGGTTGTAGTGTTATGGTTTGATGAGATTTCCAGGGGATTTTTTAAAAAGATATCCTTGGCTTATGGCCTGGGTCTGGCGCTTTTAACCGTGGAAATTTTTCTGATTGTCTTCATTTTCAGGCTGCCTGTCAAGTGGCTGTACCCTGTTTTAATGGTGGAAATTTTGGCCGGAGGCTTGCAATACTGGCGACGTTTTGGCTTTGATTTTAGGCAGCGCTTCAAGGCGGAAAAGAAGCGAATAACTTGGACGGAAAGCCTCTTGCTGCTGTTGATTGTCTGGCAAATTGCCACAGCTGGTCTGGCGGCCTGGTTGAACCCGGTTATCAATTGGGACAGCAT
>Ga0172379_10002217_pt1 | contig 35306 bp, 28 predicted proteins | sample GrowelOW334metaG_FD_119756 | JGI IMG/M metagenome (GOLD analysis project Ga0172379, IMG submission 119756) | Groundwater microbial communities from an aquifer near a municipal landfill in Southern Ontario, Canada - Groundwater well OW334 metaG | ecosystem: Environmental > Aquatic > Deep... | reverse complement strand
ATTGAGGGATTTGTTACTGAACTAAAAAATAATCATTATTTTACTGCGTCAGTGGAGGATTATTTGGCGGGTGTAAAAACATGGTCTAAAAAATCTGTAACAACACCAGAATCTACAACAGACAAAAATGATAGGTGGGAGCAATTAATGAATGTATATACAAAGCCTCAAAACACAAATATTACTCCTGATGCTAACTCTCAACCAGAAGTAATGTCATTGGTAGAGCAGATGTTACAGCAAGTTCGTGCTTCAGAAAAACATCACAAACAATTATACAAAGCATTATTGCCAACGCATCATTTTGTTATTCCAATATTAGCAACAGAGACTAACCATGCCATAGAATTTGGGCGTATTTTATGTTCTGCGTTAAATGAAGAATTAATTGCAACCGCGCATATTCATTCTGATGGTAAAAACATAGAAGTACAATGTGATATTCAGGGACCAAAAGATTTATGTGCTAGCACCATTACACAATTAGCTTCTTCCTTGGCAGATGTATTTAAAATAGCCACATCTAAAGTTGGAGGAATTAATATTAATGCAAGTACAGTTATTAATAAAAAGTCATCTTATTCAGTAATAAGTAGCTCTGCAGCCTTAATAAACTATAGAAAATTTCTTCTTAAGTTTGCATAAATAAGGATTTTAATGATACCACGAGAAGCGTTAACCAGTGTAGTTGATGAATTAAATGTAGATAGAGACGCTACAGTTGCCGAATTTTTATGCAAATTATTTAAAGGTAAGTTTATAGAAGTATATCTTGGCGACGCATATGAAGAAGTAAATAGTGAGCAAATTTCCACTACATATCCTGCAGTATTTTCTGGAAAAGTTATAGGCGCATATAGAGAGTGTTTAATAATGGAAGGCTCATATATTGACAGGAGATTGACGCGAGACAGAAATATGAAGAACGTATCTTATAAGTCTGGTAAACAAATTTTTATTAGTGAAAGAGCAATTAGGGGATTATGTGAAGTAGATGGCAGGGGTATTATTGATGATATTTTTATAAGAAGTCGCGAAACAATTGAACTTAAAATTATGGATCTTATGGAGAAAAAATAATGATACCACAAGACCAGTTAGACAGTATGATAGAAAGAATGAAAGAAATTAATTCGCATAGGAAGGGACATGCGACAATTGCTGAATTCTGGTATGAGTTATTTAAAGATAAATACGTAGAAGTATATCTTGGTGATGCTTATGAAACTGTAAGTACAGAGCAAGTATCGACGCCGTATCCAACTATTTTCTTTGGGAAAGTTATTGCCGCTTATAAGGAATGTTTAGTAATAGAGGGCGCATATATTGATAGGCGCAATAATGTAAGTAAAATGGGTAAACAAATTTTTATTAGCGAAAGGTCAGTTAGAGGATTATGTGAAGTGGACGGTAACGGTATTATTGATGATATCTTTTTAAGAAGTCGTGAAGCTTTCTTACTTAAAGAACTTGCAAATAAAAAATAAAATGAACAACGATAATCTTTTGAAATTAGCTATTGAGTATAAGGAAGCTTGTGATACAAGTTTGATGAAGATTGCTGTTATCAAAAGATTGCCAAATGGCAAGTATCGTGTTTTATCTGAAAAGGGAAAAAATTTAGGAACTTACAAATCAAAAGACGCAGCGAAAAAAAGATTAAAGCAGATTGAATTCTTTAAGCATATTGAAGATAATAATAAGGCTGAAGATGAAGCTAAATCTGTTATTGATTTAAGCGAAGTTGAAGAATTATCTTATTCAGCATTGCTTAGAAAATTAAGAAAAAATGCTCCAAAAGAATGTGTTAAAGAATTTTTAAAGATTTATAATGATCAATTTAACAGAGCAATCAGAGATGGTTTGCAAAAGCCTGAATCTATAGCAATGCAAAATGCACTTATATTGTTTAATAAGCAACATAAGATAAAAATGAACATGGATATTGTAAAGAATGCTGCTGTAACTGAATTAGGAGATCCAAGATTAGTTGGAAAATATCTTGCTGATATTATTAGGTTTACACTAACTAGAATAACTCCAGAAAAAAGACCAAATGCATTAAATAGTTTGAAGAGAAAGATTTATTCATTTAATGAGATAGAAATTTCTAATAAGAATTTACCACCATCATCAGCAATAGGTCAATCTCTTACATTTGTAAAGCACGTACTTTTCAATCATAATGCGAGATATATTAGAGAAGTTCTTAACAATATTGTAAGGAATTTATAATGATACGCAGGTTTAGAAAGGTTACTAAAGGTTTGTATAGAGGTAGTGCGCCGTCTCCTGTAGATATTGTTAATTTAAAAAATAAACTTAATATAAACAGAATTGTTAGTTTAGATAAAATAAGTGGTAACAGGATACATAATATAGCTATTAAACTTGGAATTGATCATGTTATGATACCTATTGATGGTAGAAGGTCATCACTGATGACTTTATTTCAGCATGATTTTAAACAATTGTTTTTAGAGGATGGACCAACTTTTGTTCATTGTCAAGCGGGAAAAGATAGGACAGGATTAGTAATAGCTTTAGTTAAATGTAAATATCTACATGAAAATCCAGACAGAGCAATAGCTGAAGCAAAATCTTTGGGATTTGGCGTAGGTGTAGATCCATCTATTACACATTTATATGAAAATTTAATTAGGGCTTGTAAGCCAGAGAAATATTCTGCGGAAGCTGATATAGTTTCCAATGAACGCGAATATATTGATGATAATCGTGGAAGTATTTTAGAAAGCGGTCAGCAGGGTTCTTTTGCCCCCTATTTAGATCAGACAAAGTCATTTCCTAATGACTTTTTATATTTATCTGATTTGGAACAATCACCAACTAGAGAAAATTATAAGGCAATAAAAGAACATAATAAAAAAGAGGATGTGGTTCCAATAGTTGGATTATTTAATAATGATTCGGGTGGAAGAGGATTTGGACCTACAGAAAATGCTGGCGGGTTTTTTTATGATTAAACGAGCTTATACTGTTCAGATGACATACGAAGTATCTGATGCTGAAAAACAAGATGCAGAAAGATCTATTATCTTTTTTAATTCGGCATTAAAGTTATTATCATTAGCTTCTGATCATCTAAATATTATGAAAACTCCGTTTAAGGAAAACACAGATATTACTCCAGATTCAGTAATAAAAGCTCGCGCCGCAATTAGAAGGTTTAGAGATCAGTCTGTTGAAAATTTTAACGAATTCAAAATATCAGCTTTTAAATGTGTTAATGCTATGCAAACATTTGCTTCAGATACGCAGACAATAAAACTTATGAAATCTTTTGTTTCTGCTATTGATGATTTAGAAGTTAAAGTAAATGATTTTATAAAGTTATTTGATAGTTTAGATGACAAAGAGTTTTCAAAAAATATTGTTACATTAATTGAAGAGATTCAAAAACAGTGTGATGATATTGAGGAAATTGCTGATGATAGAATAGTAGATCATATTCGATCAAATATATTGGCAAAAAACTGGGTTGATTCTGTTAGTACAGAACTTCAAACAAAAATAGAAAAGAAGACGCCATTAATAATGGATCTTTTTAACAAGAGGCAGGATCAGTTAAATGAGGAATTAAAGGACAGATTATAATATGGTTAACAATTTTCGTATTAAAATGGTAATAATGTTATATTCTTATAGCGTTACAGAAAATTGTAGCAATAATTCATTATAATTGTAATCTGTATGTAGATTCTCCCAAATTTGGAGAGCATAAGATGTTTGTTAAACACGGTGATGGTAAAATAGTCTCTGTTCTTGATGAAGAAGAATTGACTGATGAGCAGAAAAAGAAGCTTAAGGATTTTTCTAAGAACGGGAAAAAATCTTCTAAGGAAGATAAGTTTGATTCTGACTCGCAAAATAAGACTAGCGGGAGATAATTAATGTTTATTAAAAATGGCGAGTTGATAGAGATTAGTAGAATAGAAGATACTGCATCTTGTATTCCCTCTGTTAGTCCTGAGATTTTAGAAAATTTCAAGAAATTTGCAGCTAACCTGAAGAAAATAGCCCCTAAAGCTGAAGATTTCTTATATTTTTCAGCTGTTATGATGCATGCTGCCGAAGCTGCCGCTCTAAATGATGATGGAACATTAAAAATAACGGCATCTGGAGACTCTATTAAAGTAGGGTGGGATAAATCTGATAATACTTGGCGTTGGGAAACAAATGATTCAAGTATTAAGCCGTATAAAAATTCTAATGGTGACATCTTTCCTGAAGAAGAACTTGTAAAAGCATACAAGAAATGGATCGGAAAGCCTCTTTGCATAGATCATAAATCAAGTTCAGTAGATCATGTTAGAGGCTTTATAGTTGATACTTATTATGATCGCAATTTAAAACGCGTCATAGCGTTGTGTGCATTAGATAAACATAATTACCCGGATTTAGCACGAAAGGTCGCAACCGGGTATTCGAATTCTGTATCTATGGGAACTGCAGTCGGCAGAGCAATTTGCACCGAAGAAGGTTGTCATCGTGTCGCTCGTACAGAAGCTGATTTCTGTACTCACATGAAAAATAAAACATGCTACGGTGAAATCAACGTTGATTTAAATCCAATTGAATTATCTATTGTAGTTAATGGCGCAGATCCTAAAGCACACATTAAACACATTATTGCTGCAGCAAATACATTAAACACATATGTTGAGTTTAAAGAAAAAGAACTTAATAAAGTTGCAGATAATTTTTCTGCATCATTACAAGTAAATAAAGAGAGTGGAGAGACATCATCAATTAATTTGCAGTCTACCACACTTGAGGGTTTAAAGAAAGATATTGATAATGCAATGGAACAATTAGGCAATCTTACACAATCTCTAAAAAATACAGAGAAAGATACTAATGATTTAGCATTTAATCAATCGTCGGGAACTGTCGCGATGGACGAGACAGTGACTCCCAATACGGATTCTGGATTAGCTACCCCTGTCAGATATGCTTCTACTAATGTGGAAGCAGACCTAGTTTCTGAGCTTAGAGTAGTTACGGCGTCTATAGAGGCTAAGTTAAGTCAAATGAAAACAAGCTTAGATAAGTTAGCAAACACTTCCACAAGTATACAAGAGGAAAATATGTCTGGATCAAATATTAACAAGCAAGGTTATTTTCAAGGTGCTGGTAATGAAAACGAGCCAAGCCCAGGTAAACCAAAGTATCCAAAAGAACCAATGAATGAAAAATTGAGAACTGATGGAGATAAACACATGGACGTCGATGATATGGGCAGTCCAGAACAATTATACCCCGGCGATCTAGAGCGCAAGAAGATGCTTGCTCGCGCCGAAGCCGAGGAACGCGCCATGCGTCGTAATGCTGTTGTAAACTTAGCAAAACAAGCATTAGAAACTAAAAAAGAAGCATATTTCCAAGCAGGGGATAAAAATCCACAAGAACCAACTCCAGGCAAGACAAAATATCCTCCAGAAAAATTAAATGAACAACTTCGTGATCATTCTGACAAACATATGACTGGTCAAAAACCATTCCCAGGTGTAGGTCCAGTCGACGGTATGCATCCAAGTCCTGCTTCTGCAGATACTTCTGATGAAGGAAAACGTAAGGATATGATGCAGAGAGCTTCTTTGAGAGCACGTTTCGTAAAAGCATCTAATGATGACGGAACTCAAAATCATGGTAAGAGTGGCTGGGAAGTATTCTTGGGAGATAAGTTGCTATTAACTGCGTCCGTTGATGAATTATCCGGAAATAGAGCAAATACATTATACAATGATATTGCAACCAAAGCATTTGGTGCTAAACTTATTGAAAATATTAAGACTTTTGGTGCTGATAAAGTTCGCACTCTAGTAAAAGGAGCACAAGCCGCACCTCCTGCGCCTCCTGCACCTGCACCAGAGGCAGGACCAACAGATGCTGCACCTGAAGGTGAACCAGCAGAAGATACTGGCAAATCTGGTGATCCAAAAGAAACAGCATTAGAGTTAGCCGAAAAGGTTAGAGATTTAAGCTCCGATTTAGTTGAAGCTGTTAGAGCATTAACTGGAGAACAAAATGAAATGGGCGGCGAAGAAGGTGTGCCAAACATGGGCGCCGCAGCATCTGAAACACATACTCTTAATACATTAAGAAAAGAACTTAATGGCGCATTAACAAATGCAATGAAAGAATCTGTTGCAGAGCTTCAAGATCATCAACAAGAATTAATGATGATTGTAGGTATGTATGATAAGGGCGCAGTTACTGCCTCTAATAAGGAATTTGTTGGCTCTATCATAGAAGACGCGTTAGTCGAAGCCAAAACAGCTGTTGCTGATGGATTTAAATTAATGACAGCTTTTGTTAAATATGCTCGTGGCACAGAGGCTATAGTAAAGCGCGCTGAAATCGAGGCAGAACTTGAATCATTAGCCACTGAAGGAGATACCGCTATGAGTGTAACAGATACAGATATAGATTCTGCAGATGATTTGAATGCTCTAATTACTGATACAGATAATGCTTTAAATGAAGTTAACGATATGATTGAAGATGTTGACTCAGGAGATGGACCAGAAGATGAACCTGGTAGTATTGAAGACTTATTAGAAGGTATTGGTGAGTTTGGTGAGTCTGATGAGCCTGATGAGTCATCTGTTGCCTCTTTATTCAACGCGGATGACAATGATGCAATTAATACTGATAATGCAGAAAAGGCTCTTGAAATTGTTAAAAAAGACCCTAATGCAGAAGTACAATTAGCCAGTTTTAATTCACTAGAAGGTCGTTCTGCATTACGTGCTAAGTTGGCAGCAGACGCAATGAAGACAAGCCCTCATCTACACGAAGCACATCCAAAAGGAAATGCCACAACTGATCTTGATGTAAAACCATCCAATAATTTAGGCGTAGTAGAAAACCTAGAAGAAACTCATAAGGCAATGTTGGATCTTGCTAATGCTCCTCCAAAGGTTCGTAAAGAAGCAGAAGCAATTCATAGATTAGTCAGCGAAGGAAAGTTAGACCCTGCAGATCTAGACGCATTAATTGCCGAAGGTTTAGATAAAGACGCTGTTGCTTATTATAAGAAATACTGGGCACAAGTTGATGGCGGATCTGAATTTGCAAGTGAACTTATAAAAGAACATGTAAAAGCAGAAATGGAAGCTGAACTTAATAAATACCGTGTGAAGATGGCAAGAGCTTATGAACTTGCTTATGATATGGTAGACCGTGGTTTGTGCCACAATGATAGACAAGCAGTCTCTTCTCAGGTTGATGAAATCATGAAGTTTAATGATGACAGTTTTGATTCTCTTAAGAGAGTTGTTGCAAAACACACCCCAGTACTTCGTAAGGAAGCTGGACATATCCCACAAGTCGGTATGATTGGTTCTGGAGAATTCGCCCCAGCAAGTTCTAACGATGATAACTTAGTTGCTCAATTGTCAGCAGCACTATCTAAGACTTCCAAAGGGTCGTTCTAAGATAAGATAACTATTAGAGGATACTATGAATAATAAAAGTGTATCAGATTTTGTAGCTGCAACAATGGATGCAGTATTAAAAAGCCAAGAACATAAATCCTTGTTCAATACTACCTATAAGTTTGCATCAGATGTAAATGATGCAGGCGCCATGAAAGATAGTTGTGAAGAAGATAGTTGTAATGCCGATGATGATGACGCAAAAATGAAAGATACTTCTTGCGCAGATGATATCGAAGTATATGACAACAATGATGCTAAAGAATCAAAAGAATCAGAAGAATCAGAAGAATCAAAAGAATCTAAAGAATCTGATAGTTCTGATGCTGATGACCTAAATGCAGGATTGTATGATGTATCTGCTAATTATGATGTCGCAATTGATAGTTTGCTTACAGCTTCCGCCGCATTAGATTCTGTTGGTCTAGAAAAAAGCGCAACAGTAAGTCTAAAATTAGCATCCTTGGTTTTAGAAGCTAAGAAAATGGAATCTAAGAAGGAAACTGCTAAAGGCAAAGATACTAAGGGCAAGAAAGATTCTAGTGCTAAGGGCAAGAAAGATAGTAAGAAGACTGATTCTAATGCCGCAAAAGATAAGCCAAAAGCTAAGTCTACCGTTACAAGCACAACAAAACCAAAACCAAAAGGAAAAGATTCTGATAAGTCTGGAAAATCAGACAAGTCTGGCAAATCAAATCCATTTGCTAAGAAAAGTAAGTAAGTCTTAACTTTAGTAGGAAAAAATATGTTTAAAAGCGGTAGCATTGAGAACGAGTTAATGCGTTCTATGGAGACAAAGCTAGTTTCTAGTCAAATAGAAACTAAGCATAATTTCAATAAATTAGCTAAAGCGTTTGATTATCTCAATGCTGCCGCTGACATATTTGATAAAGCAGGATTACAAAAAGAATCAAGAGAAGTAGAGAAAGTATTACAAGTCTTAGCAACACAGCAAATGATTAGTAATGCTTTTTCTACCGAAGACGTTTCTGCATTATTAAAACATTTAGACCTTTTGAATGCTGAAGATCTAAAAAATATATTCGCAGGAAGCCCTCTTGGTATGGCTGTAAAGGTCACATCAATAATATATAATGTATTAAAGAAAGTTGGTAAAGAGGGACCATTCGACGCAATTAAAAATACATTAACCGATCTATATAAAACCATTGCTGATGATGATGAAAGAGAAAAAGCATGGGATGAAATAAAAGATGATGTTGCTAGCAAATTTGCTACCGCTGTTAAAGCAATAAGTCTTGCAAAGTTTTTAGTTTAAGGACATAATGAAAAAGAACGCTTTTCAAGATGAATTAGTTAGCGAAATGCATCGATTATTAGTCACAGCCGCAGATGAAGAAGATACCTCCATATCAAAAGCTGTTGATTATCTAAATAATGCAATTGATATTTTTGAAGATGCCGGTATGCAAAGCCAAGCCGATCAAATTATGGGCGTTTTGTATAAGATGGCTGAAGACGCAGTTTGGGAAGATGAAATTACTGGCGGCTTAGCAGATAAGAAAAAGCCAAAAGATTTTGATCCAAAAGCTATAGCTAAAGGCATTAAAGTCGAAATGGAACATACAAATGATAAACATATAGCTCAAGAAATAACTATGGATCATTTGACAGAAAATCCCCATTATTATGATTACTTAGAAGATATGGAAGATAAAATGGATGAGCAAGATACTAGATCTCCACAAAAACCAAGAGATCCTAGAGGCTGTCATGATAAACATGCTCCAATTAGCTCAGATCAAATGATTAAGAATTTATTGAATCATGGCACAATGTTTAATGCTGCATTAGATCATAATTCTGCAGATGATTTATTAGATGCGGACATGTCAGATGAATTAGAAGTTGAAGAATTACCAACCACATCATCCATGACATTTGAGGAAGAAGTCGATTAAGCATATTTTCTATTCATTCTTTCATATTTAAGTTATATTAAAGTATGTGGAGTTTAGAGAGGATATGCAATGTTAAGACTTGTTCAGGTTGGAAATACGCTTCCATCTTATTTTATATGTGATCCGTCAGCAGAATTTCAGCCAGGTCAGATTGCTGAATTAACCGTTATTGGTAATCAGGTAATGGCAACTGTCAGTAATGGTACTGCTCCAATTGGATTAATTGACGATATTAAAACAAAAGCATTCACAAATGTTTCTTGGAATGAAGTAGTAATTGTTCCAGCAACCGGCGTCATTGGTCCCGGTGGACAATTAGTTACACCAATAGACATTAAGGCTGAATTAAGAAAACCAAATATTCTTTCATCTAGTTTTAATTCCACAGTAAATGTAGTATTAAATCCAGTTAATGGTGTTATTACATTTTTAGCAGGCACCCCTTTGAATTTTGATTTAACTGGCACTGGATCTCCAAATGGAATTAGAACAATTGTAAATTATACTTATCAAGTTGCAAATATTCCAGGTGATGATAGCACTCAAGGATCTGGCAGAATGACAGTTTGGTTTAATAGAATGTTTTTCCAAACAGATCAGTTTGAGACAAATCAACAGTACCCTGTCAGGGCTAATTTATATGTTAGTGAACTGGGGTATTTGACCTCCAGACGTCCAAGTAGTATCCATCCAGCCGTAGCTATGGTTACAGCCCCGCCAACCAGCATGAATCCCATGTTGGAGGCTCTTTGGTTTTGATTTGACGGATTAAGGATGTTGAGATATGGACGCCTTGATACAATAAAATCATAACATTTTACTGCATATCTTTTTATTTAGTATGAGCATGCTATAATTCTGCATATTATAGACTAAATTGATCCATTTGAGGCAACATGACTTTTAAGCATACAAATTTTGAAGATTCTGAGACAATGCGTTCTTTAGTAAAATTAGCTAAAGAAAAGGGATTAGTAAAAGAAGATCCATTACAAAAAATTGCCTCTAAGAAATCCAAATTAGATTTAAAACCAACTGAAAGCTTATCAGAAAATCTTATGAAATTATGTGGTGGGTTACGTGCGTCTGGTATGAAAAAGTATGCGGAAGAATTAGAATCAGCATTTCTTATGTATAAACAGGCAGCTGCGTCAGAGTGTGATAATGATTTAGTTCAAGATGCTCATCCAAAGGGAAGTCCTTTATTAGAGGGTGTTGCTGGTGATGCCGTTATTGAAACCATTATCGATGAACATTTAGCAATGATGAAAGTGGTCAATAAAATGCCTACTGGAAAATTGACTAATGCTAAATTGACTAATGCTAAAAGTATAATTAATGCAGTAAAAATATCATTAGGTGAAGATGATAAGATTACACAATTATTAGCTAATATCAGAACACTTGTGACACAAGCAGGTAATATGATGAAACAATTTGCTGAAAAAGCAAATAAAGATTTAACATTACAGCATGTTGGAAGCTCGCTTGAAGATTTAATTAGTAATACTCTTAATAATCCAACACTAGATGCTCTTGAGACATTTAATAGCGAAATAGATGATGCAATTAGTATTGCTAAACCAGGGTGGTCTGGAATGGGTGCGGAGAAATCAACGTGGACAGTAATTAGTGCATTAGGTAATGGTGCAAAATCTAGAATTGATAAAGCAATTGAATATAGGAGAATAGTGGATCAAGAAGAACAAAAAAAGATATTAGCTCCATATGATAATCCACAGGAAACTGAATATGAAGGATCTGGAAAAACAGAAACTTTAGAGGAAGTTAATATTGTTGGTTCTCCAGAATTTAGTGAACTTAGAGATAAGATAAGAATATTGATGGGTAAGTTAAATTCTTGGAAAGCAGTTGTTAATACATATGATGACCAAAGTGATGTTGCTGTGGGAAGCGAATATATAACAAATGCAATTAGTAGCTTACAACGAATAAATTCTGCAATGGATAATGTTGATCCAGAATATGCAGAGGGTGTTGTTGCACGACTAACGAGTAATTTTACAGCAATTGAGACAGATGCTAATGATTTTTACAAAGATTGGATAGCATAATGAGCCACAAAGATATTATAGATCTAATTACTAAAATGGCTGCTCCACGTCCTCCGCGAAGTAAAAGAACAGTCCCAACAACATCTGCGCCAAAACCAGGTCAATCGCCACAAAAAAGATCTATTCCTGGCGATAGCCCTAGTGCGCCACCTGGAGATGTTCAAGGCAATACATCTATTGCTGTTAGCGAAATGCAAAAAGCAATTCAGAATTTTGCAAGCACAGCTATAAATTATCATTTTAAACGCGATCCTAAAAATAATAGACAAACACCTATTTCATTACAAAATCCAAGTGCAGGAGATCAACCTTCACAAAGTTTTGCGAATTTCAATGATTTCGTAACCCTTAATTATCTAAATAGCTCTCCATTGCGTGGTAATGAATGGAGTACGGCTGAAGATGCAACTACTCCAGAACAAAAAAATCCGGTATATGATGACCAATTAGTTAAGATGGAAAATGTTGTTGATAATATAGCAAGAATTGGCGGAAAGGGTAATGAAAGATTTGTTGATGGTGTTTGGGGACCAAGAACTCAAAATGCATTAAGAAATCTGTATGCTTTTGGTGATGCAATAATTAGAGTATCGGAAGATTTTGATGCGCCTGAATCAGTAAGAAATCTTTTTACTACTTCAGATACAACCAAAATGAAAAGCTTAATACCAACTAATTATGATCTTACAAAACTATCTCCTAAAGATAAAGTGGCGAAAGCTGCCGGTCTTACTAATCTAATAATCAAATTAACAAAGTTTTATTTATATTTTGCTAATAATGTTACGAAACATCCGGCATATAGAAGATTTACAGATAATTCCACCCCTTTATGGACCTCACCTGGTAAACCAGAAGCGGAAAGAGATAAGGGTGATACATCTGGATATGAAGATTTAATGAAAAACATTGATGAATTATATCTTCCACGTATTACTATTTTGGATCAAAACGGAGCCCCAAAAGTTATAGAACAGTTTCCATTAACGGCACTTACTAAACCATATGTAATGCTTGACATGATGAATCGTTGGGGAGGATATCAAAAGAATGCAATTAGTCATGATATGCAAATACGTTTTCTAAGACACGTAATGCAGCAAATTGATGAAAGATTACGTTCTGGTAATTTATATGGTGGACAAAAACTTGTTCAAGGACCAAATGATCCATTTAGACCAAACGGTCCATTAGCTCCAGTTCCACCTGGACAGAAAGCTCCACCGGCTGGCGCTGGTTGGGAATGGGCGCAAAGACCAGATGATAGATCTTGGTTCCGCAAAAATATACTTCGTAGACCATAAGTAGGATCAATATGTCTATTTTCGATAACAAAGAACTTATAAATTCGTTAATCAATGCCGGTGTTGATTTTAATAAAAAATTTGCTGCACCTGACACGCCAGCAACAGTTGATCCTGCTTATGATCGTGAAAAACAAGTGTTTCAATTAGCACAAGCTCTTGGAACAAATATGCAAAGAAGTTTAAAAGATCCTGAAGCTGCAGCTAAAATTGTTCCTATAAGTACTGAAAGCGGAAGTCCTGCAAATTTCACAATGGCAGACGGTCGTACTCTTGGACATTTTCTAGAGTGGGCTGCTCGTAATCAGGTAAAATGGAATGGTAAAAGAATTGCTTGGTTAAGTACAGACACAAGCAAGCCTCAAGATGCATGGACTTTTGAAAGTTTAGATGCAGATTTAAATAAAAGAGATTCAAGCGGACAACCTGTTAAAAAATTAGCTTATGCTGATAAAGATGCTCTTATTGGTTATTTAATTTATCTTAGAGATGCTGCCGTTCCTGGATCTAAAGATTCAAAACCATTTGAAATTGTTGTAAAAAATCTTATAGGTGAATTAAATAGAAGTTTACCAAAAGAACAACAGCAACAAGTTAAGGTGTCTCCAGAAGGTAAGACGCCAGAAATAGATCCAAATTTAGTAGTAGATGCATTTCCTGATAGTATATTTATGCCAGATGCTAATGGTAAAGATACTAGAGGTTTATCTTCTGTGCCAGATTTCAGAGATACTCCAATTAAACTTACTATGGGTAATTTGGAAAATCTTGGAGCATTTACCAGATGGTTATATGGAATGCAAATAAGAAAACCCAATAATACCAAAGCATTTGATGTTATGGATCCTAATGAAGGAGATCCTTGTGCAGCAGTACGTATTTTGTACAATAGAGCAATGATGTTAAGTGGTGTTGCTTCTGCTCATGTAGAAAGACAACCACAATATGAAAAAATGGCTGCCCGTTATTTACAGGCAATTAAAGAATTTGGTCCGCAACTAAGAGACCCAAGAACACAAGCTAATTGTTCATTAACTGGAGTAACTGGTACTGATGGAACCGGAGCTACAGGAGCAACTGGTGCTACAGGAGAAACAGGAACTGGAACTGGTGGTGCTGGCGAACTTAATGCTGATCAAAGACGTGCATTATCTAGTTTATTGAATTCGTTGCCGCTTGAACCAAATGCAATAAATTTCACCAAGATACAGCAATTTATGAAATCATATGCTAATTTTGATACAAGTATTGCTGGCGGTGGCGGAAGCATGGGAATACGCGCAGCTGGTGATGCTTTAAAGATAATTGATATTCTTCAACATCAAATAATGAATAATGCTTATCCATATATTAATCTAACTCAAAATGCTCAACTAACTTCACAAGCACTTAAGAGTGGTTTTAGTGGTATGATGGATTTTTGTGATAATTTAAGACAACTAATCTCAACAACATCAAATGTTATTGGCGCATTATATGGAACTTATGGATATATAATTGATACTAATCCAAAGTTTAAAACTGCAATCAATCAACAATTACAACAATTCACTAGAGATAATACTGCATCTATAGGACGTTGGCAATTTGCCACTCAACAAAAACTTAGTGGTAGTAGATAAAGGTTATAATGACTATAAATGATAGTGAAATAAAACTTTATGTTGACATGATGATCGTTGAATCATTGGTAGATAATCCCGATATTATTAAAGAGGCGGGTATTGGTGACTCTATTTTATCATTGATGGGTAAAATTAAAGATTATTTTGCATCGAAAATAGACCCTAATAACAAGGAAGCTAGTATAATTAATTTAATTGCGCCTGGAGCAATAAGTATGTTATTTTCTGCTTTAGGGGCACCATGGATTGGTGCATTATTAGCATTAGCACAACAAGTATTTAAAGTTGATGTTGGCGGAATGTTAATGGCTATATATGAGACAGTTAAAGGGTTAATTGCGGGTGGAAAACAAACTACTTCTCAGCAAGTTGATGCTGCAGTTAGTAATGCTGTTAGTGCAAATTATACACCAGTAACAACTGCTGATGAAAAGGCTGCTCTTGATAAATTAGAACAAAATAAGGGTGCATCTTATGATGTTAAAAAACAAATGAGAGATGCTAGGTTTGTTAAGTTGGCAATGATTGAATTTCAAGAAGGCACTTTAGATAAAAAAGCTTGGTTAGGAGGTTTAACATTTGGATTATTACAAGGAAGAGTAATATCTGTTTTGATTAAATTTCTTGGTATAGTTTTTAAGATGGCATTAGCTTCTGCTGGATTTATTGTAGCAGGCGATGTAATTAATAAATATATTGGTGGTCCAAGTGATAGTAGTAGCGGTGGCGGAAGTGGTAGCGGTGGATTTTTTGGAACCGCGCCTGCACAGACAGTTCCGACATACGTAGCTAAACAGACAAAGTTTAAATTAAATCCTGCATATCAAAATACTAAATATAATATTGGCGATTCTTTTTGGACAGAAGGTTTTATGAATAACATTAATGGTATTAGTGATATGTTAGTTCAATTTGCTAAACAAGTATATGATGGTTTAGGTGGATTAGAATCATTAATGAAGGGTTTACCTACATTTCAAGAGGTTGCATATACCATAGCTGATATTAATAAGACTGCCGAAGGTTCGAGTACCGTCTTTTTACCTAAGATGTTTACCAGTAAAAAACAAATTGTAGACATGTTCATTGATGATCTTGCAAAAAAAGCACCATAATCAACGGCATATGAAGACATATAAATAAATTACCCCACTGTGAGCCAAATAATGAGACATAGCGACATTTTTGAAGAATTTGCTAAAATTGCCCAAGAGAGGGGCTTGATTTCCAAGGCTGGTCCCGATGAAATCAAAAGAAAATTAGAGGATAATCCCAGAATTGATTCTTTAGATATTTCTGCAATTGAAGCATTATATGGTGTTAAACCAGATACTCCAAAAGATATGGAGTATAAAAGAAATATTATTGAAGATGCTCATCCAAATGCTGTTGTTGTTTCTCCATCATATGATAAGATTAATGGTCTTGTTGAAAACTTAAATGAAAGACAAGATATTTTGATGCATATTGTTCAAAAAATGCCTGATGGTCATGTAACACAAAGAAAATATGCTGAAAAGCAATTATTATTGTCATTAGTTAGAATTGGAAATGATTTAGATAATCAAAACAAAATGGAGTTGCGTGCTTTAGCAGATGTATGTTTAGAGCAGACTGCAATGATAACAAAAAAAGCTGAATTTGTCTCTACAGCCGCATTTCCGTTCTTGCTAGTAGCTGGAACAATCGCTGCGACTTTAGGGGCAATATATTTACAACAAAAACTTCCATTTGTTGACGAAGGCTATAAGGCTAATCATGCAAAATTGATTGCTGAAGTTGATGACATATTAAAAGATTCTGCGGGAATATTTACTGGAACTACTTATGGTGCTAATTTTTTGAATGAAATGCGTGAGTTTAGAGAAAAATTATCGACGATATTTGATACTTATCAAAAAATTGTTCCAGTTATTAATACATTACAGAAAACAAGAACTGCTAGCGAATTAATACAAATAGCTAAATCTCCCGAAAGCAATGTTGTTATAAATGCCTATGAGTTATTTAAACAAGTTACTAATGAAATGGCGCCTGCAATAAATCAAACTCTTGAAAATTTAAGTTCTCAATCTTATCAGCAAGAACAAATTGAAGAAAAAGGTGCTTTAAATGATTTGGCTGATAGGACTCAAATATTACATGGTGGTAAAGGATTAATCGCCAATGATTTTGAAGATGTAGCAAGAGCAATTCCACCATATAAAACATCACTTCAATATATACTAACAGTATTATCTCGTGCTAAAAGTATAGAATCTAATGCTAAAGCGCAAATAGATAAAGCCGCTTCTGAGGGTAACGCCGTTGTAAATCAACCAGCAACTGCAGACACAACTTCAGAAACAGTGCCAGAATCTAAGCCTAAATCTACGGAAGATTTAGCTGGTAGTTTAGAAGAAGAGCTTAGTGGATTAAAATTTGCGTTATAATAGATAAATAGTAGGTTTATCTGGGCATAAAAAAATATATGTTATATTTAGTAAGTTTAAGGTGTAAGTAACGATGCCGATTTAGTTTAATATTACGGCATTAGAGATTAATAGGAAAATAAAATGGCTCTAAAACTTTTACAACCGGGTGTTCAACCATTAGGTCAATATGATGGACTTGATACAGAAGTATTAACCCTTATGGGCGGCGAAGTCGTTACTTTCACATCTGTTTTAGCAACATCTGCAACTGATAAAGCTGCTTATGACGTATTTGACGGATATGTAAATTCTTTGCAGAGAGTTGTTGTTACTCGTAACGTAGCAACATCTGCACGTCCTTTGATGTTAGCTGATGAAGGCATCACTAATTATGGAACTTTATTTGGAACCGTAGTTGGCGGAACTGTTGGTCAAGTATCAACTGGTGGCGCACAATTAGGACCTCACACCGCAACTGGATCTGGCAAGGTAACTCTTTGGGACAAACCAGGACTTTATGCAGTATCCTTAGACGCAGCATGTGACCAAGCAGCTGACGGTCTAGTTACATCAAATGCTACTTTAGCAACTGGTTCTTCTTTGACTTGGGTACCTGCATCTGCAACTGTTGGTGGAAAATTAACACCAGTAGGAAGCACTGCAGCAGCAGCAAATACAGTTGTAGTGGGTCACTTCGTAAGCTTCGAAACCAATGGTTCTTTGGTAAATACTCCAAACTACTTAGCTTCGGCTCTTGGAACTAGATCTTATGCATGGGCAGTATTCCACTTCAATCCTCAGTTCTAATTGATTGAATAACTTTTGTCCCTTGGGGGACTGGACGGAAATTTTCCGAATCCCTAATAAGGAATCCCCCACCTCTTTTAAGTATAAATAATAAAGCTGGTAAGACTGGCAAATAATTCCTAGGAGAAATTATGAATATGTTTAATAACCAAGGCACAATGAATGCCTCATCTTTAAAGGATGCATTACAAACTTTAGTAAAGTATGCTGCTATTCTTGAAGAAAATCAACCATCTAATATGGGTATGGCAGGACAAACTGCATTAAGTGACGAAAGACGCGATGAATTGATTTCCCGCGCCATTATGACTCAAGACGGAAAGATTGCTTTAGCTCAGGCAATGGCAAACCCAATCCGTAGAAACTTAGACTACCATGGTATCGCACGTAGAGCATTGGTCGTAGATCCTTTGCCACAAGGCGCAATGCCAACATACGATAGAGATATCGATGTAGCAGCTGTTGTTATTTCTAGCAACGGTACAGGTCCAGAATCCCGCGTATTCGGTGACCGTGTTGTAGTTCCTGAATTCGAAATTTACGCAAACCCAACAGTACGTATCGCTGAAGTAAAGCGCCGCAGATTCAACGTCATTGACCGTGCAGTCCAAAAGGCTCGCCAGGAAATGATGGCACAAGAAGACGCAAACGTATTCGCAGCTCTTGATGCTGCAGCCTCTGTCGAAAATACTTTGACCGATATCGCTGACGCTGGTCTTTTGAAGAGAGACCTTGTTGAAATCAAGCAACAGATTGACCGCTGGGACCTAGTTACAACCAAATACTTTATGAATATCAATGAATTCACTGATATTCTTAAGTGGGGAGCAGGCGGTGGACAAGGAACTGGTGGCGGAGATTTCGATCCTGTCACAATGAGAGAAGTTCTACAAACTGGTCTATATGCACACATTTGGGGAACTGACATTATGGTTTCCAAGATCGTTCCTCCAGGAACCATCTACGGTGCCGCAGATCCTGAATTCGTAGGTGTTATGCCTATTCGTCAAGACATTGAAGTCTTGCCAGCTGATGAACCAAAACAATTGAAGTTGGGCTGGGTTGTTTCCGAAATCATCGGTATCGCAATCGTAAACCCACGTGGTGTAGCTGCTGGACGTAAGTCTGTAGTAGTCGGCGTCTAATCAATATAGCGCTTAGCGCTTAACATAGTTTAAAAGAAAAAGCCACCTTATTGGTGGCTTTTCTCATTTTATATTCTCTGCAATTTTTAATAAATCTTCCAGATTGTTTTTATATGGCTCATCTAGGATCATTTGGTAACATCCATCAAGGATCCTTTTTATTTCTGGACCCACTGGCACACCTATATTTATTAAATCGTCGCCGTTTATATTCATTTCTTTTCGCGATAGGACGGTCACATCTGCACACTCTTCGAATAAGTATTTACTAATTTCAGTTTTATCAGATCTGACCAGTTTAAGGAATTGTTCTAAAGTATATGAATAATCTTGTGGTGAGTTATTCTTGATATGTGCAATAAATCTTACATAAGCTTGAGTGCTTCCAATTTTCAAAAGCATCATATATGTTGGTATCAAATTCAAAAAGAACATTATTCTTTTGATTTCATCATTAGAAAATTTAAGCCATCTTAATTCTTTTTCAACATATTTAGGATCATATTCGTAATAAAAATCTGCAATTTTTGTTTCTACATCGGCATCAAAAGGACGAAACGGCATATGTTTCTCATGTAATGGAGAAACTAATGGCAAAAGCTTATTTATATACAATAATCTTAACCCATAAAAACTATTATCATATGACATTATTTTGCAAAATTCATCTTTAATTCTTTCTTTTGATATGTTATTTAGCACATATCGATTTTTTTGCATAGAAATTTCTGTTTTTGCTTCAATTGAGTAATTGAACCTACATGCAAAACGAATTGTTCTGAGAATTCTTAGTCCATCTTCTTGAAATCTATCATCTGCATTTCCAACGGCTTTAATGATCCCATATTGTAAGTCCTGTAAACCATTGAACGGGTCAATGACTGTATCTGTAATAGGGTCATAAGCCATAGAGTTAATTGTTAAATCTCTTCTGGACAAATCTTCTTCTACAGAATTTACAAATTTTACTTCATCAGGTCTTCTACTATCTGTATATTTGCCTTCAGTTCTAAAAGTTGTTACTTCAAAATGTTCATCTTCCATGGCAACTGTTATAGTACCATGTTGAATGCCAGTTGGATATGTTTTAGGAAATAAATCAATAACTTGCTGCGGCAAGGCATCAGTAGTTATATCCCAATCTTTTGGAGCTACACCTAAAAATAAATCTCTTACACAGCCACCAACAAGATATGCTTGATGCCCTGCATTTTTTAGTATCTTACATAAGTCAATGGATTTAGGATGAATAGATTTTTTTGAAATTTGTGAGTAGATCATGGTAAGAATGTAATATCAAAAAAAACCCTGTCAAGCCCGTTAATATTTGTTACATTATATTGCTTTGGGTAATATTTCTGTATCATAATAGCCTGTAACACGTCACTTGCAACCTTAATATATGGTAAAAATGGAATTGTTAGATGTATTAGACATATATTGTGTCATTATGAAAAGTGCCAATGATATTGCACAAAGAAGACGTTCGTTTTCTATTCGTAAAAACTCTTTATCAAACAGTTTTGGTTTTACTAAAAAAGCCTTTGATACAAGAAGAATTAATCAAGAAACTGATTATATACCAAGACGAGGTTTGCAAAATTATCATAGAAGTGAAGCATTTTTATCACAATCTATGTCGCATAAATTAGAAGCATTTACAAAATTAGCAGATGTTTTGACACAATTAAAGCTAGAATTTGGAAAACAACCTGCTTGGCAAGATAGCTATACAAGAGTTTTATTGTCATCTATTGATAAAGGTATTCGTACTAATATTAAAGATGGCGATTATAGCGATGCACAACCATCAGTTGGAAGTTTGGATTATTTAGAAGAATTAATGTATGTTCGTTATAGACTAACACCAGATAATTTGTTGGTTATGTCTCCAACAGCATTAAGAGAAGCTATATTACAAAAAGATGAATTATTAGTTCATGGTGATAAAAATTATGAACAAATAACTACAATGGATGTTTCTAAGTTCAGTTATGATACTTTAGTAGATAAAATGTTAACTACATTAGCTACTGTTATGGCAAATCAAAAACAAGCGGCTCCAGATGATAACTTAACAAACAAATTATTTGATGTTAAAGCCACAAAAGATAATCCAGAAATAGAAAGATCTGTAATGATTACCATTAAAGATAAGATCATTAATGACTCAACTATAAATAAGGCTGGCGTTATAGATACTTCTGAACAAAAAATTATATCAAAAGACCAAATTAATAATGGCGAGGATGTAATTTTAATAGAGGAGTAAATATATGACTGTTGACCAATTTGCTCCTTACCAAAAGAGATACGGATGTTTTATAGTAAGAAATATTACTCCTGATCGTAATAAAACAATCAAAATCTTTACTTATCCTATTAATTTTAATTGTACAAGAGATTTATTACAAATACCAGGAGTATCAGAACAAGATATTCGTGCTTCTTTACTAAAAGGTGAATTGCGTCATAAGATCTTGGCAAGAGATATTGTAGTTGAATGTAGTGATATAGATTTACTTCAATTTAATCTTGACCAAAAAGCATTTTTACAAGATGCCGGTATAGTAAATGGACTGCAGGTAACTAGTGAAAATTTATCAGTATTGAAAAAAGAAGATATTCAGTTACTTGGAGCTGTTGATGATTCAAATACTGTTTTTACAATTCCTTTTGGAAAATTTATTCAAAACGTTTTGTATAAAATAATAGTATATAAGAACGGAGTAAAACAATTTTTCTTAGATGATTATTTTATTGCCGAAAGTGGTGGACCAGGATCTGGTTATGACACTGTTATTTTTGTCGAGCCACCAACAACTACACCCCCACCTGATGATATAATTACTGCCGATTATTACTTAGATAATACGTGAGCAATCAATGAGCAAAGTTAATGCAAACCAAATAAAAGGAGTTCCAACTGGATCCGGCGGCGGCACTACAGGTCCTACAGGTCCTGCTGGTGCAACTGGCGCAACGGGTCCTGCTGGAGCTACCGGTCCTATTGGACCTACTGGTTTGCAAGGTCCTCAAGGATCTCCTGGCGTAACCGGTCCTTTTGGCGGTCCGCAAGGATCTCCTGGTGTAACCGGTCCGCAAGGAGCAACAGGTCCCGCAGGAATTGACGGAGCTACAGGTCCAGCTGGTGTTGATGGCGCAACAGGAGCTACAGGTCCAGCGGGAGCTACAGGTCCAGCTGGCGTTGATGGTGTAACAGGGGCTAATGGAGTTACAGGAGCCACTGGTCCTGAAGGACCTCAAGGTATTCCTGGAGTAACCGGCGCCACAGGACCAGCAGGAGCGCCACAGGGCTCTCCTGGCGTTACAGGGGCGACGGGTCCTGCTGGAGCCGATGGAGTTACAGGTGCAACCGGACCTATTGGTGCTGACGGTGTTACTGGAGCTACTGGTCCTGAAGGACCTCAAGGAGATCCGGGCGTTACTGGAGCTACTGGTCCTGCTGGAGCTGACGGAGTTACAGGCGCTACAGGACCGCAAGGCGCAACAGGCATTAATGGAGTAACTGGCGCTACAGGTCCAGAGGGTGTTCAAGGTGATCCTGGTGTAACGGGAGCTACTGGTCCAGAAGGATCTCAAGGCGATCCTGGTGTTACAGGTTCTACTGGACCTGCAGGAGCTGATGGTGTAACAGGTGCTACAGGACCACGAGGAGCTACTGGTGTTAATGGAGTAACGGGAGCAACAGGTCCTGAAGGACAACAAGGTGTTCCTGGAGTTACCGGTGCTACTGGTCCTCAAGGTAATCCTGGAGCAACAGGGGCTACAGGACCAGAAGGTCCTCAGGGTGACCCAGGTGTTACAGGAGCTACAGGACCAGAAGGTCCTCAGGGGGTTGATGGGGTAACGGGCGCTACTGGACCACAAGGAGCTGACGGTGTAACTGGGGCAACTGGACCTGAAGGTCTTCAAGGTTCTCCTGGTATAACAGGCGCTACAGGTCCTGCTGGAGTAGACGGTGTAACAGGAGCTACTGGACCACGAGGAGCTACCGGTATTAATGGAGTAACAGGAGCTACAGGACCAGTCGGCGCTGACGGAACAGACGGAGTTACAGGAGCTACTGGACCCGAAGGTCCTCAGGGCGATCCGGGCGTAACAGGAGCAACTGGACCTGTAGGTGCTGATGGAGTTACGGGAGCAACAGGACCTGAAGGACCTCAAGGAGTAGATGGAGTTACAGGAGCGACCGGTCCTGCTGGAGCTGATGGCGTCACTGGAGCTACTGGTCCTGAAGGACCTCAAGGCGATCCTGGCGTTACAGGCGCTACAGGTCCTATAGGCGCCAATGGTGTGACTGGAGCAACGGGACCTCAAGGTCAAGATGGCGTTACAGGAGCTACAGGACCTATTGGAGCTGATGGAGTTACAGGTGCTACTGGACCTGTTGGTGCTGACGGAGTAACAGGCGCGACTGGTCCTGAAGGACCTCAAGGAGATCCAGGGGTAACAGGAGCTACAGGTCCTGCTGGAGCCGATGGAGTTACAGGTGCTACAGGTCCTCAGGGTGATCCCGGTGTTACAGGGGCTACAGGTCCAGAAGGACCTCAAGGAGATCCTGGAGTAACTGGTGCAACTGGTCCTGTGGGAGCAGATGGAGTTACGGGAGCAGATGGAGTTACGGGAGCAACTGGTCCTATTGGAGCTGACGGAGTCACTGGTGCAACAGGTCCACAAGGTCAAGATGGCGTAACAGGAGCTACTGGACCACAAGGTAATCAAGGTTCTCCTGGTGTAACAGGCGTAACAGGTGCTACTGGACCTGTAGGTGCAGACGGTGTTACAGGAGCGACTGGACCTGCCGGAACAGACGGTGTAACTGGAGCTACAGGTCCGCAAGGCGCTGATGGTGTTACAGGAGCTACTGGACCTCAGGGTCAGGACGGAGTTACTGGAGCAACCGGTCCTGTAGGAGCAGCCGGAGTTACAGGTGCTACTGGTCCTCAAGGAAATCAGGGTTCTCCCGGAGTTACTGGCGTTACGGGAGCAACTGGTCCTCAGGGAGCTGACGGTGTTACAGGCGCGACTGGTCCTATAGGCGCAGATGGTGTTACAGGAGCTACCGGACCTCAAGGTCCTCAGGGAGTTGATGGAGTAACTGGAGCCACTGGTCCTATTGGTGCAGATGGAGTTACTGGCGCAACAGGTCCTGAAGGACCTCAAGGTGATCCTGGAGTGACAGGAGCAACTGGACCTGTTGGTCCTCAAGGAGTAACTGGAGCAACCGGTCCACAGGGTCAAGACGGCGCGACAGGGGCTACAGGACCTATCGGAGCTGATGGAGCTACAGGGGCAACTGGTCCACAGGGAGCTGACGGAGTAACAGGAGCAACTGGACCTATCGGTCCTCAAGGAGTTGATGGTGTAACAGGTGCAACCGGACCTCAAGGAAACCAAGGATCTCCTGGTGTTACTGGTGTAACTGGAGCTACAGGACCTCAAGGAGCGGCTGGAGTTACAGGGGCTACTGGACCCGTTGGAGCTGATGGAGTTACAGGGGCTACGGGACCACAAGGCAATCAAGGGTCTCCTGGTGTAACAGGCTATACAGGTCCTATTGGACCAGACGGTGTAACCGGAGCTACTGGACCTGTTGGAGCTGATGGCGTTACAGGAGCAACTGGACCACAAGGAGCTGACGGAGTTACAGGAGCTACTGGACCTGTAGGTGCTGATGGTGTTACAGGAGCAACCGGACCACAAGGAGCTGATGGTGTAACTGGAGCTACTGGACCTGTTGGAGCTGACGGTGTTACAGGGGTAACAGGACCTCAAGGGGCTACAGGACCAAATGGTGTAACTGGAGCAACTGGACCAAATGGTGTAACAGGCGCTACAGGACCTCAGGGAAATCAAGGTTCTCCTGGAGTTACTGGAGCAACAGGTCCCGTTCAAGTTGTAAATAATGGATTTGAAGATAAAACTGATTCTACAATATCATTATCAGGATTGACATTTACAATAACTGGTACAAATTTTGTAATTTATGCTGGCGGAAACAAATATATCAAAAATACAGATTCTCTTCCTATAGCAAATACTGTTGGTATGCATTGGGTTTATTATGCTGCAGCAGATGGTTATCGTACAGAGGGATCTTCAATAGATTTATTAAATGATTGTGTTATTGCATTAGTTTATGTAGATGATACTGGTGCTGCATCAATATTTGGCGATGAACGTCACGGTATTAACATGAGCAATGCAACTCATGAATATTTACATGACACAGCTGGTATGAGATGGGAATCTGGATTAGGATTATCATCTAATGCTATTGCTGGTGTTCCGAATGCAGATGGTACAAATACATACGTATCTATGACTGGCGGAATTGTAGACGATGAAGATCTGGAACATACAATTGTTAATGGAACTGGTGGTGCGCAATATGAACAAAATCTAGGCGGAACATTACCGGCAAATCCTGGACAAATACCTGTATTGTATAAGTTTGGCTTAACTCCAGCTTGGCGTAAAATAGCGGTAGATTCATTCCCGTTTCCTTGGAATTCTTCAAACAATTATCCACAATATAATGAAAATGTTGGTGGAGGAACAGGATGGAAACTAACAGATGTTCCCACTACTGATTTCTTTGTTGTATGGATTTTTGCATCAAATGATGTTTATGATCCAATAGTATCAATTCCTCATAGTACAATTTATACCAGTTTATCAAATGCCCAGACGGCTGCCACACCCGCAACAATATTTGCAACTGGATTAATAACTCCAGAAATGAAGTTATTATATAGATTGATTTATGAGTTTAGAGCAACTTACTCCGTTGCAGTTAAATATTCTGCATTAAGAAATGTTGTAGATTATAGGACAGACATTTCTGCACCAATCAATAATTATTCTCCAACAGATCATAACTCATTAACTAATAGAGATGCAGATAATTCACATCCAGCGACAGCAATATCTGTTGATACAACTAATTTTACCACTATTCTTGGGGCAACAGCTACTGACGTTCAAATTGCATTAGAGATTTTAGATAAAGCAACAGGAATTACAGGAGCTACAGGTCCGCAAGGCAATCAAGGATCTCCTGGTGTTACTGGAGCAACTGGACCTATCGGACCACAAGGAGTTACAGGCGCTACAGGACCTGTAGGAGCTGATGGAGTTACAGGCGCTACTGGTCCACAAGGCAACCAGGGATCTCCCGGTGTTACTGGAGTTACTGGTGCTACTGGACCTGTAGGCGCTGATGGTGCTACAGGAGCAACGGGACCTCAAGGAGCGGACGGAGTTACAGGAGCAACTGGTCCTGAAGGACCGCAAGGAACAGACGGTGTAACAGGAGCAACAGGACCAATTGGACCTCAGGGAGTAACCGGTGCTACTGGTCCTATTGGAGCAGATGGCGTAACGGGAGCCACTGGTCCACAGGGACAAGACGGAGTTACTGGAGCTACTGGACCACAGGGTCAAGATGGTGTAACTGGAGCGACCGGACCTATTGGACCTCAAGGAGTTACAGGTGCTACTGGACCTGTTGGAGCTGATGGTGTTACAGGGGCTACTGGACCTGTAGGTGCTGATGGTGTAACTGGAGCTACTGGACCTCAAGGAGCTGACGGTGTTACAGGGGCTACTGGACCTGTAGGGGCTGACGGAGTTACTGGAGCTACCGGTCCTGTTGGAGCTGACGGTGTAACAGGAGCAACAGGTCCCCAGGGTGAAGATGGAGTTACTGGCGCTACTGGACCTCAAGGACCTCAGGGAATAGATGGCGTTACTGGAGTGACAGGTCCGCAAGGCAATCAGGGATCTCCTGGAGTAACAGGTGTTACAGGCGCTACTGGACCACAGGGAACTGATGGAGTTACGGGAGCTACAGGACCTCAAGGACAAGACGGAGTTACAGGCGCAACAGGACCTCAAGGTGCAGATGGCGTAACTGGTGCTACAGGACCAATAGGTCCTCAAGGCGTAACTGGAGCAACTGGACCTGTAGGCGCTGACGGAGTTACTGGAGCAACCGGTCCTGTAGGTGCAGATGGAGTTACCGGAGCAACTGGACCTCAAGGTCAAGATGGCGTAACGGGTGCTACCGGTCCAGAAGGACCGCAAGGAACTGACGGTGTTACTGGCGCAACAGGACCACAAGGTAATCAGGGGTCTCCTGGAGTAACTGGTGTTACAGGTGCGACTGGTCCTCAAGGCGAGCAAGGCGTAACTGGAGCCACTGGTCCAGTAGGAGCAGACGGAGTTACAGGAACAACTGGACCAATCGGTCAAGATGGAGTAACCGGAGCTACAGGACCTATCGGTCCACAAGGGGTTACTGGTGCTACGGGACCTGTAGGTCAAGATGGCGTAACAGGTGCCACGGGTCCTATTGGCGCAGACGGTGTGACTGGGGCAACAGGACCTATTGGAACTGACGGCGTAACTGGAGCAACTGGACCAATTGGTCAAGATGGTGTTACAGGAGCGACAGGTCCTATAGGAACTGACGGAGTTACTGGTGCTACCGGACCTGAAGGTCCTCAGGGAGTTGATGGCGTAACAGGTGCAACAGGACCTATTGGACCTCAAGGTGTAACCGGCGCTACTGGTCCTCAAGGTCAAGATGGAGTTACTGGTGCAACTGGACCTATCGGAGCGGATGGAGTTACAGGTGCAACAGGACCAATAGGTCCTCAAGGAGTCACTGGTGCAACAGGTCCTCAAGGAGCCGATGGTGTAACCGGTGCGACGGGACCAATTGGACCACAAGGAGTTACGGGGGCAACAGGACCCACTGGACCGCAGGGAGTAACTGGTCCACAAGGAGTTACTGGAGCTACCGGACCTGTGGGTCAAGTATTGTATTATATAGAAAGTTGGTTATAATGTCAGTATTTTTAGCCAGCACAAACGATTTAATACAAGTAATTACAGGCAACGCTGTAAGCCTTGATGTTTATGCGAGTTATATTGATTTAAATAGTTCGACAAATGCAGTTACTCCTGGCAGAAAAAATACAAAAATTACTACAGCAACCACTACGACAATAGTTGATGCTCCAGCAAGTGGACTTGTTAGAAAAACTAAAAGTATATTTATCAAAAATATAGACGGATATGATAGCAATGATGGATATGGATATGGAACAGGAGACGGCTATAGCTGCAATGTAACTGTTCAACATACAGACGGGTCTACTATAGTACAATTAGATAAGAGAAATTTGGGACCTGGAGATTCTATAGTAATAGGAGATGATTTTGATAGAATACCAACCCCATCTGATTTTATAACTAATGTATATCCATCATATTATGGTCATGTTGCTGGAGCATTTGGAGACGGTGATCCTGGAAAGTTAGTCGCGATGGTTGAAACAAACGGAGTAACAACACCCACTCCTTCAGAAATGGGCAGAAACGCCAGATGTTGTTTTTTTAAGTTACCAGCCAATTTAACTGTTGCAAAAATACGTTTTTATGGAATAACTGCTTTTACCAGTTATTATCATGTCGCAATTTATAGATATTCTGATTTGACAAGATTAACTGATGATATTTCGTTGACTTTTTCTGCATCAAATTGGGGGTCAACAACACTTGGCACACCAATAACTTTAGATAAGAATATTTTATATTTTATTGCCTGTACAACCGATACAAATTCTATTGGAGCAGGCATTACATGTCTTAGTACATCTGTAACTGGTACACTTGGAAATGGAAGAATATTAACCAGCCCATTATCTCTCCCTGGGTCATTAAATCCTAAATTTGGACATATTAATACATATTGTTTTGCTTTAACAACTTCTGACGGAACAATGCCAGCAACAGCCACAGATCTAATCTATCAAGCAAACTGGACTGGCGGAATGCCCGCGTTTTGGCTTGATTCAGTTTGAGGATAATAATGTCAATATTTCTTGCCAGCACAAATGATTTAATAAACTTAATTACTGAATCAAGTTTAGATATATCCATTGATGTATATGCAAGTTATGTTGATTTAAATACATCAACAAATAGTATGACTCCTGGAAGAACAAATACTTCTATAACTTCTGCAACAACTACTACTATAATAGGATCTCCCTCATCAAATATAGTTAGAAAAATCAAATTTATAAGAATTAAGAATATAGATGGATATGACGGAGGAGACGGATATGCATATGGTGAAAGTGGATTTGGTTTGGGCGATGGATATAGTTGTATGGTAACTGTTCAGCATACAGACGGATCTACTATAGTACAATTAGATAAAAGGAATTTAGGACCTGGAGATTCTATAGTAATAGGAGATGAATATAATAGAATACCGGCACCATCTTCTTATGTAATAACTAAGCCTACACATTATGGAGTTATTGCTGGGGCGTATGGAGACGGTGATCCAAGTAAATTATTATCTATGTGTCAGAATAATGGTGTTGGTGCGGCGACACCAACATTTATAACCGTTACAGTTGCTAGATGTTCTTTTTTCAGATTACCATTTAATATGACAGTAAATAAAATTAGGTTCTATGGTGTTGGCGCAACCACAGCTATATATCATGCTGCACTTTACAGATTTTCAGATCTTGTGAGATTAACTGATGATTTTAATTTTGATACAGCAGCAAATACATGGGGAAGTATTGGAGATAATCTTGGACTATCTTTAACCGCCAATACATTATATTTTATGGCATGTGGTGTAGATTCAACAGGAACAACTGCGGGCATCTTAACATTTAGTTCTGGATCATCGTATACATCACAAACCGGTGCTATTGCGGTTATTCCTGGTGATAAAAAAATGGCAGGTTCTTTAGGTATTGATAATGGAAACATACAATCATATTTATTTCAAATGACAGTAAGTTTTTTGGCTGGTGGACTTGTTAATCCAGCAACAATAGATATTATAAAAGGACAAGGCGCATGGTCTGGCGGAATACCTGCTTTTTGGCTTGATTCGGATAATAGTTAAGGTGTTAAATGTCAATATTTCTTACAAGTACAAATGATTTAATATATCTTATAACAGAATCTGCCGTAACTATTGATGTTTATGTTGGTTATGATGATTTAGACACTACAGATAATACTATGACACCTGGCAGAAGCAATTCTGCAATTACAACAGCAACAACTACTACTATAGTAAGTGCTCCAGGGTCTAATATAGTTAGAAAAATAAAAAATATAAACATAAAAAACAAACATGCCACAAGTAGTTGTATAGTAACATTACAACATACTGATGGTACAACTGTTATTGAGCTAGATAAAAGGACATTATATGCTGGAGATTCTATAAATATAAATGAAAACGGAGAAATTACGCCATTGCCATTGGACGGAAAAGACACGCCTTCATATTATGGAATTATTGCAGGAGCATATGGAGACGGTGAGCCAAATAGATTAATGAAAATGGTACAAACGCAAGGTGTGGCAACGCCAACTCCAACAAATATAACAACATCTATTGCTAGGTGCTGTTTATTTAGGTTACCATTTGATTTGACAGTAAATAAGATTAGATTTTATGGAACCGGATACGCCAACAATGCATTTAGAACAGCAATTTATAGATATTCTGATAAAAAAAGGCTAACTGATCAGCTTGAATTATCATCTATACTTTATGTGTGGGGATATGCTGGCAATCAAGACAGTTTGGGATTAGAACTTTCGAAAGATGTTTTATATTTTATAGCAGTATCAGTTACCGATTCTTCTGGCACTGATTACGGACCAATTGCATCGGGAGCTACTGTTGCAGCAACAACCGGACAAATACAAACAGTGCCACAATCTTTACCAGGGTCATTAAGCGCTGACGGTCCATTTATTACTACATATAATTTCCAATTTGCAGTAACAAATGGCGTGTTACCAGATCCTGCACCGACTTTGGCGGCACAAGATGCTTGGACAGGCGGTATGCCCGCGTTTTGGTTGGATTCAGATAATAGCTAAGGCACTAATATGGCAATATTTCTTACAAGCACAAACGATTTAATTTCTCTTATTACAGAAACGGCTGTAACTATTGATGTATTTGCTTGTTATAATGATTTAAATACATCAACCAATAAGATAACTCCAGGAAGAACAAGTACAAACATTACTACAGCAACCACTACGACAATAGTTTCTTCTCCGAGTTCTAATATTATTAGAGACGTAACATTTATTCACATAAAAAACAAACATATTACAAGTAATTGTATAATAACACTAAAACATACAGACGGTAGTACTGCAGTAGAATTAGATAAAAGAACATTAGAAGCGGGAGATGAATTAATTATAAATAAAAATGGAGATATTACTCCATTACCATTATCTGGTAGAGACGCTCCATCTTATTATGGAATAGTTGCGGCGGCATATGGAGATGGTAATCCTAACACATTATTTGAGATGATTCAAACTAATGGTATAGTCTCTCCCACTCAAGCGAATATAACAACATCTATTGCCAGATGTTGCTTATTTAGATTGCCGTTTGATTTAACAGTTAGAAAAATTAGAATGATATTATCTGTTGCTGGACAATCAGACAATTTTCGTGTTGCTATTTATAGATATTCTGATAAGAAAAGACTAACCGATTCATTAATAGTTAGTAATCAATATGGATTAACATCAAATGAATTTGGATTTGCCGGTTCAGAAAATTTAGAATTAGAGCTGTATAAGGATATCTTATATTTTATAGCAGTTACGGTAATTGCTTATAGTGCAGATGCTTATGTTGTGGCATTTGGACCAACAGTTGCGGCGACTACAGGTCAAATACAGGCAGCTCCACAATCTCTTCCGGGATCATTAGATGTAGATAGTGGATATATTGATAGTTATAATTTTCAATTTGCAGTAACTGATGGAGTATTACCAGATCCTGCTGCAACATTGGCTGCACAGGCTGCATGGACAGGCGGAATGCCTGCTTTTTGGTTAGATTCTAGTTTAGATTAAAGGATGAAATGTCGTTTTTTTTAACATCAACAGATACATTACAAATATCAACCAGTGCAGCATTGATTCTTGATGTTCATGCTTCATATATTGATTTAAACACATCGACAGAAACTGCTACTCCTTCAAGAACAAACACTGCAATTACTACAGCCACAACAACTACTATAGTCAGCTCTCCAGATTCTGGAAAAATAAGAAAGATAAAATCTATTAGAATACGAAACAAATGTTCTTTAACAGATGGTTATCTTACAGATGTTGATGGTTATGTGCTTCTTGAACAGGTTACATCAGGTGGAAATACAATTCAATTATTTAATGACAATTTAGGTCCTGGTAAATCATTATTTATAAATGAAAATTTAGATGTTTCATATTTATCATCAGGAGGAGAGATAACACCATCTTATTATGGAGTAATTGTGGGGGCGTTTGGTTGTGGAAATCCTAATACATTATTATCAATGTGTCAAAATAATGGAGTAGTATCTGCAACGCCAACAAATATTGGCACATCAATAGCAAGGTGCTGTTTTTTTAGATTACCTTTTGATTTAACAGTAAATAAAATTCGTTATTATGGTGTAGGAGATACGACAGATATTTATCATGTAGCTATTTATAGATACTCTGATTTGGCAAGACTAACTGCTGATTATACTTTTAGTACGGCAGCAAATACGTGGGGAATTATTGGAAACAATATTGGATTATCTTTGGCTACAGGCATATTATATTTTATGGCATGTTCTGTAGATACAACGGGTACTACGGCAGGTGTTTTGTGTATGGGAGCAACTGTTACTGCGACAACTGGTCAAATTCAATCAGCACCACAGTCTTTACCCGTTTCATTGGATGCAGATAATGGATATTTATACTCATATAATTTTCAATTTGCAGTAACTACCGGCGCATTACCTGATCCTGCAGCAGAATTAGTAGCACAGGCTGCATGGACAGGGGGAATGCCTGCTTTTTGGTTAGATTCAAATAATGGATAAGGTATATTATGTCAATAATTTTAGCATCAACTGATGAAATTAAAATAAAAACAGAAACTACAACATTAATTGATGTATATGCCTCTTATATTGATTTAAATATATCAACAGAAGCTACAACATTATTAAGAACGAATACTGCAATTACTACAGCCACAACAACTACTATAGTTAGTTCGCCAGATTCCGGTAAAATAAGAAAGATAAAATCTATTAGAATACGAAATAAAGGATCATATACTGATGGTTATGGTAAAGATGGATATGTAATTGTACAGCATGTAATTAGTGGGGGAGCCACAATAGAACTATACAATGATAATTTAGGTCCTGGAAGATCTGTTTTTATTAATGATAGTGGACTAAGTACGGTTTTGGCATCTGGTGGTGATTCAGTTCCTTCTTATTATGGAGTAATTGCTGGCGCTTTTGGACAAGGCGATCCAAATGAATTATTATCTGCGTGTCAAACGCATGGCGTAGTATCTGCCACTCCAACACAAATTAGTACTTCAAAGGGAAGATCTTGTTTTTTTAGATTGCCATTTAATTTAACCGTAAACAAGATTAGGTTTTATGGAGTTGGAGATACAACCACTATATATCATGCAGCAATTTATAGATATTCTGATTTGGCGAGATTAACTGATGATTTTAATTTTAGTACGGCAGCTAATACATGGGGATCGTTTGGAGATAATATTGGGTTGTCTTTAACTGCAGGAACTTTATATTTTATTTCTTGTTCTGTAGACTCAACTGGTACTACAGCAGGAATTTTATGTATGGGACCATCAGTATCTACAGAAGCAAGTGGACAATTACCCGATGCTCCTCAAAATTGGCCAGCATCATTAGACGCAGATAATGATTATAATAATTTTCAACTTTTTGATATAGGAGCAAGTACGGGAGCACTGCCAGATCCAGCCGTTCCAAGCACATTAGGTGCATGGGCAAGCGGAATGCCTGCTTTTTGGTTAGATTCGAACAATTCTTGATTGTGGATATATAATCGTTAAAGAAAGAGAAAGATAATGATTGAAAAAGCTCCAATTTCATTATGTTTGATTGTTAAAGATGAGCCATTATTAGAAAATTGCTTAAATTCTATAAAAGATTATATTACAGAAATAGTTATTATAGATACTGGTTCAACAAACCAATCAGTTATCGATGTAGCAAAAAAGTATGCTAATATTTTTGAGTTATATACAGACTGTAATAATCCAAAAACCGGACTAATTGAGAGTTTTTCAGACGCCAGAACTAGATCTTTTGATTTAGCCACCCAACCTTGGGTGATGTGGTGTGATGCTGATGATCTTATAGTTGGAGGAGATAAATTATTAGAGCTAACTAAGCAATATTTTCCTGGCAAGAATAAATCGATAGCTTTAATGTTTCCATATGAATATTCTTATGATAATAATAATCGATGTACATGTTATCATTATAGAGAAAGATTGGTTTATAATAAAAATCAGTTTAAGTGGGTAAATCCTGTTCATGAAATTCTTATAAATAAAGATCCAGGTTGTAGTTATCAAATTGTAGAAGATGTATTGTTTAAACACCAAAGACATCTTAGCACGAAACCACAAGAACCTGGTCGTAATTTGCGAATATTAAGAGCATATTTTGAGAAATATGGTGATTCTGATCCTCGCCAACTATATTATTTAGGACTTGAGTGTTTTAATAATAATCTGATGGATGAAGCCATTGAACATTTATCAAAATACATAGATGTTTCTGGTTGGGATGATGAACGAGCAATGGCTAGTTTAAAAATGATTGATATTTATCAAATGCGAGGAGATTATGAGTCCGCTCTTAAATGGGCATTCAAAACAATTGCAATCCAAGAGACTTGGGCAGAAGGTTATCTTGCTTTAGGTAAAATTTTTTACTATTTAGCACAACAAGGCGGAAGAAATGAGCGACGTAATTGGGAAAGATGTGTTCACTTTATTAAATATGGATTATCTCGCCCACAAACAAAGACTCTTTTGTTTATAAATCCTGCAGATAGAGAATATGAGATTCATAAATACTATAATTTTGCTCTAAATAAACTCGGCAAAGTTGAAGAAGCTTTGAAAAGCGTAAAAAGTGGACTGAAGTATGAACCAAATGAGCCCGGACTTTTGTTAAATAAGCGTCTTTATGAGGTTAGCCTATTAAATCGTAAAATTTCTGAATCTATTAATGCTTTAAAAGATATTGGAGAACTAAATGAATCATCTGCAACTTTAATAGCAGATATTTTAAGTAAAAAAGCACTCAATCAAAATATAGATAAGCCAATTAAATCATCAGATAAATTAATAGAAGAAGTTCCTAAAATAATTGATGGAAAACTTGATATTATATTTTTTGCAGGAAATGGAGTTGAAATTTGGACGCCTTCAACTGTAAAACAATTTGGAATTGGTGGAAGTGAAACAATGTTAATGGAGCTTGCTAAGAGACTAGCTGCTTTAGGTCATAGAGTTCGAGTTTATAATAGTTGTGGAAACAATGAAGGAACTTATGATCGTGTTGAATATTATAGAACAGAAAGATATTCTAATTT
>Ga0172379_10002216_pt1 | contig 35315 bp, 32 predicted proteins | sample GrowelOW334metaG_FD_119756 | JGI IMG/M metagenome (GOLD analysis project Ga0172379, IMG submission 119756) | Groundwater microbial communities from an aquifer near a municipal landfill in Southern Ontario, Canada - Groundwater well OW334 metaG | ecosystem: Environmental > Aquatic > Deep... | reverse complement strand
TGCGACCTGATTGGTGCTCAGCGCGCCCACTTGAGTTGTCGTCAGAGCCGCCACTTGAGCCGTGGTCAACGCTGCAGTCTGAGTCGTGGTCATTGCTGCCAGATCAGTAGTTTCTACTGCGGCAATCTGAGCGGCAGTCAGTGCTGCAACCTGAGATGTAGTCAGATTGGCGACCTGATTGGTGCTCAGCGCGATCACTTGAGCGGCGGTCAGAGCCGCCACTTGAGACGTGGTCAACGCTGCAGTCTGAGTCGTGGTCATATTGGCCACCTGATCAGTCGTCAGTGCAGTTACTTGCGAGGTTTTGAGTGCCGCCACCTGAGTCGTGGTCATTGCTGCCAGATCAGTAGTTTCTATTGTGGTGACCTGAGTGGCAGTGAGTGCTGCAACCTGAGTTGTAGTTAGATTGGCGACCTGATTGGTGGTCAACGCGACCACTTGATCGGTGGTCAATGCAGCCACTTGTGCGGTTGTCATCGCGGCGACTTGGGTTGTGCTCATCGCGGCAACATCGGCGGTCTCGAGCGCAGCGACCTGATTAGTCGTCAAAGCGGCCACTTGGCTGGTCGTCATGTTGGCGACCTGATTGGTGCTCAATGCCACCACCTGATCGGTGGTCAACTTGGCGACTTGTGCAGCCGTCAATGCAGCCACTTGTGTCGTGGTCATTGCAGCGAGTTGTGCAGTCGTCAAACCTTGGGTGATCTGGTTTGTGGTCAAAGCCGCAATCTGATTGGTCGTCAATTTCGCCACATCGGCGGTCTCTATCGCCGTCACTTGCGCAACGCCCAGCGCCGCGATCTGTGCGGTGGTCAATGCTGGAGCCTGATCGGTGGTCAGTGCCGCGATATGTTCGATGGTCAACCCTTGGGCGATTTGGCTCGTCGTGAAGGCGGCGATCTGTGAGGTGGTCATCTTTGCCAGATCGGCCGTTTCCAAGGCGGACACTTGCGGTGTCTTCAGTGCTGCCACTTGTGCAGTTGTCAATGCAGCTGCTTGGTCAGTGGTCAATGCGACGATCTGTTCGACCGTCAATCCCTGTGAAACTTGGCTGACTGTCAGCGCAGCGATCTGCGATGTGGTCATTGCTGCCAGATCGGCAGTTTCCAGAGCGGCGATCTGCATCGTTTTCAGCGCGGCGACCTGATCCGTAGTGAACTTGGATGCTTGTGTCGTGGTCAGCGCAGCGATCTGCTCACTGGTCAATGCCGCAACCTGCGCCGTTGTCAGTGCCTGCAACTGGGTGGTCGTCAATTTGGCCAGATCCGATGTTTCCATGGCTGCAACTTGAGTGGTCTTCAGGGCAGCGATCTGGGTCGTGGTCAGATTGGCCACCTGATTGGTGGTCAGTGCCACGACTTGGTCGTTTGTCAGCGCGGCCACTTGGGTCGTCGTCAGTGCTGCTGCTTGACCCGTGGTCAGGGCGGCGATCTGTGTCGTCGTCAGTCCTTGCGCGATCTGATTTGCAGTCAAGGCGGTGATCTTGGCTGGATCGATCGCTGCCAGATCGGCAACCTGTAAGGAGGAGACCTGTTCTGTGGTCAGCGAGGCGATCTGTTCAGTGGTCAGTGCAGCGACCTGGCTAGTGGTCAGCGCCACGATTTGTTCGGTAGTCAGGCCTTTTGAAACCTGATTCGTGGTCAAAGCAGCAATCTGCTCGGTTGTCATCGCGGCCAGATCGCGTGTTTCGAGTGCAGCGATCTGATCTGTTGTGAGCGATGCGACTTGAGCTGTGGTCAGGCTAGACACCAGGTTCGTCGACAAAGCAGCCAGTTGTTCAGTCGTCAACGCTGCTATTTGGCTGGACTTCATGGCGGCGATCTGAGTCGTCGTCATGGCAGCTAGGTCGCGGGTCTCCAGCGCAGCGATCTGCTCTGTAGTCAGTGCGGCGACCTGCGTTGTGGTCAGCGCGGCAGTTTGAGAAGTTGTCAACGCGACGAGCTGAACTGCGGTCAATCCCTGTGCGATCTGCTTGGTCGTCAAAGCGGCGATCTGATCGGTCGTCATCTTGGCCAAATCGGCAGTCTCCAGAGCGGCCACCTGATCGGTGGTCAACGCCGCCACCTGATCGGTGGTCAAATTGGAGATCTGGGTCGTGGTCAGTGCCACGATCTGCTCAGCCGTCAATCCTTTGGAGACTTGGTCTGTCGTCAATGCGGCGACCTGTGCAGTTGTCAGCGCGGCGATATCAGCCGTTTCGATCGCGGATACTTGAGCCGTTTTCAGCGCAGTGATCTGCTCTGTTGTCATTGCGGCGATCTGACCTGTAGTCAATGCCACGATCTGCTCGGCGGTCAGTCCTTTGGAGACCTGATCGGTCGTCAATGCGGCGACCTGTGCAGTCTTGAGGGCCACGATATCAACTGTTTCCATCGCCGCAACTTGGGTCGTTTTCAGTGCGCCGACTTGCGTGGTGGTCAATGCGGACACTTGTGCCGTAGTCAATGCAGCGATTTGCCCAGTGGTCAGCACAGGCACCTGATCGGTGGTCAATGCTGCTACTTGCGCGGTCTTCAGAGCGGCGACTTGCTCGATGCTCAATGCGGGCAGCTGGTTCGTTTTCAGCGCGGCAACTTGTGTCGTGGTCAACGCGGCGATCTGTGTGGTGGTCAACGCTTCGATCTGTGCGGTCTTCAGAGACTGCACTTGCGTGGTGGTCAATGCTGCGATCTGCTTGGTGCTCATCGCGGTCAGATCTTGGAGTTCCAGCGCGGCGATCTGCGCGGTCGTCAGTGCAGCGGTCTGCGCAGTGGTCAATGCAGTCGCTTGATTCGTCGTGAACGCAACCACATCGGCGACGGTGAGTGCCTGGATCTGGCTGGTCGTCAACGCGGCCAATTGTGATGTCGTCAATGCTTCGACTTGATCAGTCTTCAGTGCGGCCACTTGATCGGTGGTCAGCGCGACTACTTGAGCGGTCTTCAGCGCGGCCACCTGATTGGTGGTCAATGCACCCACTTGGGTGAGTGTCAGTGCCTCGACTTGGGCAGTCTTCAGTGCGGCCACCTGATCGGTGGTCAATGCCACCAACTGGGGCAACTTGAGCGCGACGATCTGGGTCGTTGTCAGCGCGGCGACTTGGGAAGTCTTCAAGGCTGCCAGATCTGTCGTTTCCAATACGGCGACCTGATCTGTCGTCAATGAGGCGATCTCCGAAGTCGTCAACGCGGCGGCTTGCCCCGTTGTCAAGGCCACGATATGCGTCACCTTCAGAGCCTGTACTTGACTGGTGGTCAATGCGGCGACTTGTGCAGTCGTCAATGCTTCGATCTGTGCGGTTTTCAGTGCATCGACTTGGTTTGTGGTCAGCGCTGCAACTTGTGCGGTAGACAGGGCGGCCACCTGCGAGGTGGTCAACGCAGCTGTCTGCTCTACGGTCAACGCGGCGATCTGAGCTGTTTTCAGCGCAGCGAGTTGGGTCGTAGTGATGGCGGCGATATCACGTGTTTCCATCCCAGCCATCTGGGTGGTTGTCAACGCGGCGACTTGTGCGGTCGTAAGCGCGGCGACCTGAGTCGTATTCAACGCCACGACTTGATCTGTTGTCAGAGCGGCGACCTGGGTCGTCTTCAGCGCAACGAGTTGTGTCGTTGTCAGTGCAGCCAGATCAGCCGTTTCCACAGCAGCGACTTGAGTCGTGGTCAGGGCGGCGATCTGAGCAGTTGTCAGATTGCTTGCCTGAGCGTTGGTCAAAGCGACTACTTGGTCTGTCGTCAGCGCTGTCGTTTGTGGCGCAGTGAAGGCCGCGATTTGAGTGGTGGTCAGCGCCTGCAGTTGGTCGGTCGTCAGATTGGCGATCTGGTTGGTCGTGAAGGCGGCGATCTGTGTCGTCGACAGCGCGGCCAGATCGCGTGTTTCCATTGAAGGCAGCTGCGTAGTCTTCAATGCGGCGATCTGCGCAGTCGTCAGTGCGGCAGCTTGGCTGGTGCTCAAGGCAACGACTTGGTCGGTCGTTAGCGCGGCGACTTGTGCCACCTTCAATGCCGAGATTTGCGTCGTTGTAAGTGCGGCAAGATCATTTGTTTCTACGGCAGCAAGTTGTGTCGTAGTCAGCGCCGCGATCTGAGCGGTGGTCAGGTTGCTTGCCTGTGTGGTCGTCAAAGCCACGATCTGGTCGGTGGTCAGCGCAGCAGTTTGTGCTGTGGTCATGGCCGCCACTTGGGTGATGGTCAATGCCTGCACTTGTTCGGTGGTCAGTTTGGCGATCTGATCGGTGGTCAAAGCTTGGATCTGATTAGTGCCCAGAGCTGCGATCTGATCGGTCGACAACGCTACGATTTGCGTAGTGGCCAAAGCCGCTACTTGTGTCGTCGAGAGTGTCGCCAGATCGCCGGTTTCTAGAGCAACTATTTGGTCGGTGGTCAAGGACGCAACCTGATTGGTGGTCAAGGCGACGATTTGCGCAGTGGACAAAGCCGCAACTTGGTCGGTGGTCAAGGCGGCGATTTGTGCGGTCGTCAATGCGGCGGTCTTGATTGCGTTGAGGGATGCGGTTTGTGCTGTAGTAAGTGCAGCGACTTGATTGGTGGTCAGTGCGGACAGAGTCAGCGCATTGAATTGTGTCGTTGATAATGCAGCTAAGTCAGCAGTTTCGATCGCGGTCACTTGAGTCGTCGTCAATGCTGCGAGTTGCGCTGTTTTAAGGGCGGCAGCTTGCTCCGTGCTCAATGATGCGACCTGTTGAGTCGTTAGTCCTTTGATGGCGGCTGTGGTCAATGCGGCGAGGTCAGTGGTTTCCAGAGCAGCCAGTTGATCTGTGCTCAATGCGGCCACTTGATTGCTGGTCAAGCTGGAAGCCTGTGTCGTTGTCAGCGTAACGATATTGTCAGTATTCAAGGCGCCGATCTGGGATGTCGTCAATGCAGCGACTTTGCTTGCATTTAGAGAGGCGAACTGAGCTGTCGTGAGCGCGGCGGTTTGATTGGTGCTCAGCGCAGACATTGTCAGTGCATTGAGCTGCGCAGTTGATAGTTCTGCCAAGTCAGACGTTTCTATTGCGGCGATCTGTGTCGTCGTCAATGAGGCGATTTGTGCCGTCTTCAGCGACGCAAGCTGTTCAGAGCTCAATGCGGCGATCTGGGACGTAGTAAGCCCTCGGATGCCCGAAGTGGTTAGTGCGACTAGGTCAGATGTTTCCAACACAGCGAGTTGAGTCGTGGTCAATGCACCCACCTGACTACTGCTCAAACTGGATGCCTGACTTGCTTTCAGCGCAATGATGTTGTCGTTATTCAATGCGCCGATCTGAGTCGTCGTCAATGCGGTGATCTCTGCTACCGTCAGCGATGCCACTTGTGATGTGGTCAGTGCCGCGACTTGATTGGTGGTGAGCGCGCCGACTTGCGCTGTTTTCAGCGCTGCGATCTGGGCCGTGGTCAGCGCCCCGACTTGCTCGGTGGTCAATTTCGCGATCTGTGTTGTCGTCAGTGCCGTGACTTGCGTTGTTTTCAGCGCCACTAGAGCATCGGTCTGTAGTGCTTGAAGTTGGGTGGTCGTAATGGCCGCGATCTGTGCGGTCGTCAATGCCGCCGCTTGGGCTGTCGTTAGCGCAACGATCTGGTCTGTCGTCAATGCAGCAATAGTCGATGTGTTGAGTCCAGCGAGCTGGCTCGTGGTCATGGTTCCAAGCTGTGTAGTACCTAGATTCGATACTTGGCTGGTCGTCAACGAAGACATCTGAGCTGCAGATAGTGCAGCCGATTGTGAACTCGTCAATGCTGCGAGTTGGCTGCTAGTGAGCGCTGCAATGGCTGCAGGACTGATCGCAGCGATCTGCGCTGTGCTCATCACATTCAGATCCGAGATCTCGAGCTTGGGTGCTTGGGTGGCTGTCAAAGCGGCCACTTGGGCTGCGGATAACTTTGATGTTTGAGTCGTTGTGAGCGCAACGATCTGATCTGTCGTCAGGGCTGCGATCTGTGCCGTCTTGAGTGCAGCGATCTGTGCAGTTTTTAGTATGGCAAGATCGGCCGTTTCGATCGCTTGGATCTGTGCCGTGGTCAGGGCGGCTACTTGGGCAGCGTTCAAGGCGCCTACTTGTGTGGTATCCAGTGCGGCTACTTGAGTGGTGGTCATTCCAGAAACGCTAGCAGCAGCAAGACCAGCGACTTGGGTCGTGCTGAGTGCTGCGATCTGGCTAGTACCCAATGCGGCTACCTGCGCGCTGTTCAACGATGCGATCTGTGTGGCTGTGAGTGTGGCTAGATTGGCTGTCCCGAGCGCAGCGACCTGCGAGGTCGTCAAAGCATCCAGCTGTGTGGCGGTAAGCGCTTTTACTTGTGTGGTCGAAAGTGTGTTAACGATAGGGGCAGCTGCCGCTGGACTCAGCGCTGCTACCTGCGCTGTGGTCAAAGTTGCGATAGAGGCAAGATTGGAGACTTGGGTGCTGGTTAGGGCAGCCACCTGTGCAGTGTTGAGTGCGGCCACTTGAGCAGTCGTCAGCGCAGCGATCTGAGTCGTACTCATCAGTGCTATTGCAGCTGGTTTCAACGCGGCAAGTTGGGTAGGTGTCAGTCCTGTCAGACGTGTGCCGGCCAAGCCGTTCACGACTTGAGAGGTAGTCAACGCACCAACTTGTGGTGCCTTCAGCGCAGCGATCTGAGTCGTGCTCATTGCAGCCAGATCGGTGGTTTCCATTGCAGCGATCTGGATGGCAGACAACGCAGCCACTTGAGCGGTGGTCAGACTGGCGACTTGACTGGTTGTCAACGCCGCCATGTGTGTCGTCTTCAATCCACTCAAGCTCGTGACTTTCAAGGCAGCAATGTCTGCGGTTTGCATCGCCGCGATCTGCGTTGTTGTCATGGCCGCGATCTGTAGAGCGGTCAATGCAGCTGCTTGTGAGGTAGTCAGTGCGACGACCTGATCGGTGGTCAACGCAGCGGTTTGAGTTGTCGTCTGCGAAGTGAGTGCAGTTGGATTGATTGCGGCCATATTGATCACCAACTTTTGTGCAGGTGTCAAAGCAGCCACTTGAGCGCCTGTCAAGGCGCCTACTTGAGTGGTGGTGAGCGCGCTGATCTGGTCTGTGCTGAGTGCTGCGATCGATGCGGTCTTCAGTGCAGCAACCGCAGCTGTGGCCAGTTTTGCAAAGGGCGTCGTTGCCATAGCGACAACCTGAGCTGTCGTGAGTGTGGCCGCTTGTGATGCCGTGAATGCAGCCGCTTGCGAAGTGCCTAACGCACCGATTTGAGTCGTTGTCAGATTGGCAACTTGTACTGTCGTCAATTTGGAGATCTGATTTGAGGTCAGATTAGAGAATTGCGTCGTGGTCAATGTAGCCACTTGAGAAGTCGTCAGTCCGGCGACTGTTGGTGTCGTCAGTGCCGCCAAATCAGCAGTCTGCATTGCCTGCAACTGAGTGGTTGTCAAACTCTTTACTTGAGTGGCGGTTAATGCTGCCGCCTGAGTGGTGGTCAGCGCGGCAATCTGGTTTGTGGTCAGCCCGGCGATCTGTGAGGTTGTCAGCGTTGTGATAGCGGCGGCCTGGAGCGCTGCAAAATCCGCAGTTTCTATCACGGGTGTCTGCGTCGTCGTAAAACTCTTTACTTGTGGTGCTGTCAACGCGGCAGATTGGCTGGTAGTCAATGCAACGACCTGTGCCGTGGTCATAGCTGCGATCGAAGCTGTCTTCAATGCAGCAACCGCTGACGTGCCTAAGTTTGCGATGTTATCAGTGCTGAGTGCAGCAACTTGTGAACCACTCAATGCGGCGGTTTGGCTCGTTGTGAGTACGGGCGCTTGAGAAGTAGTCAGCGCGGCGATTTGAGTGGTCGTGAGTTGGGCGATCTGGGTCGGTGTTAACGAGACCAACTGAGATGTGATCAATCCAGCCACTTGATCGGTCGTCAGGCCGGCTACTTGAGTGGTCGTTAATCCGGCGATCGTTGCAGCTTTTAATTTCGCTAGATCAGCCACTTCCATTGCTTGCAACTGTGTCGTGGTCAAGTTCTTGACACTGAGGGCAGAGATTGCCCCAGCTTGGTCGGTGGTCAAAGCAACTATCTGATCCGTGGTCAGATTGGCGATCTGGTTAGATTTTAGGGCTGAGATCTGTGTCGTGGTCAATGCAGCGAAATCTGCAGTCTGTAGTGCTTGTATCTGCGCAGTGGTCAGCGCACCCACTTGACTGGTCTTGAGTGCGGCCGCTTGGTTGGTGGTCAGCGCAACCACTTGATTGGTGTTCAGATTAGCAATGACCGAAGTCGTCAACGCGCCGATGGCGGACGTGTTCAGGGCGGCAAGATTGGCCGTTTGCATCACGGCCACTTGTTTGGTGGTCAAGGCTGCAGCCTGAGTCGCAGTGAGTGCGCCTGCCTGGTCAGTGGTCAGTGCAACTATCTGATTCGTCGTTAATGATGCGGCTTGAGTGGCCCCTAATTTTGAGATCTGAGAAGTCGTCAAGGCAGCCACTTGGCTGGTCGTCAAGGCTGTGACTTGTGTGGTTTTCAATAGGGAGATCACGCTGGTGTTGAGCGCGACGATATCCGCAGTCTCGATCGCTGCGATCTGCGCAGTCGACATGGAGACGACTTGAGCACCCGTCAGCGCGCCCACTTGAGTGGTTCCGAATGCGGCGATCTGGTCAGTCTTTAGTGCGGCCACTTGGGTCGTATTGAGAGCAGTCACTTGCGCTGTCTTCAACGCACCTATCTGACCTGACGTCAAAGCGGCCACTTGCGCTGTCTTAAGTGCGCTGATGGATTGTGTCGAGAGAGCAGCGAAATCGGATGTTTCCATCGCAACGATCTGCTGTGTCGTCATGGAAGCCACTTGAGTCGCCGTCAAAGCGTTAGCTTGAGTGGTGGTGAGGGCGCCGATCTGGGTGGTCGTCAATGCCGCCACCTGCGTCGTTTTCAGTAGTGCGATCTGGGTGGTGGTGAGGGCGGCGATGTCCCCGACTTCAAGCGCGGCGACTTGCGTCGTTGTCAGTGCAGACAGCAATGTACTTGGCAGGGCTGCTACTTGAGCGGTGGTCAGTGCGGCGATTTGGGTGGTCGTTAGTGCAGGGAACTGAGTCGTTGTCAGCGCACCTATCTGCGAGGTCGAAAGTGCCGCCAAGTCTGTCGTTTCCAAGGCGGCGATCTGAGCTGTCGTCAGCGCTTTTAGTTGAGCGACTGTCAGCGCAACCATGTCATCCGTAGTTAACGCCACTATCTCAGCCGTAGTGAGTGCTGCGATTTGTGACGTAGTGTAAGTAGTAATTGTGGATGGCATGATTCAATTCCTTATAAGGGTAATAAGCCTAAATTTAGCTTTCAGTTACCTAAACAAAACAGAGCTCTAGCTTGGGTATCGGCAATCTTCAGGTAATCTTTAGGCGGAACTTCTGTTTTTATGGTCGTGTATCGGTTCTGTGGTTGATTTTGGTTGATCGAATTCAAACCGGATGTGGCTTTAAGTATGAACATCGCGCGCGAGGTGCTCATTAATTAGCCGCAACGACACGGTTCTTGCCCGTCTGTTTCGCGTGATACATAGCCTTGTCAGCGCGGCCGACGAGGTCTTCTTGATCCTCTCCTTCGGCTCTCAGTGCCACACCTGCACTGAATGTCACCAATATCTTGTCGTTGTTGTGCAGGAAGAACTTCTTGGTCAGATCGCGTTGTAGGCGCTGAATGGTCTCTATTGCGGCCTCAAGGTTGGTTCCTGGGAGCAGGATGAGGAACTCTTCGCCGCCGTAACGCCCGACCGCATCGGTGGGGCGCAATGTCTCTTTGATGACTTGGGTCAGGTGGGTGAGCGCACGGTCACCTGCTTGGTGACCCAAGGCATCGTTCAATCCTTTGAAGTTGTCGATGTCGATGAGTGCTACGCTGAACGGGCTCTTGTTGCGGTCTGCACGTTTTAACTCCACATCGACGGCTTCATCCAATCCGCGCCGGTTCAAGGCACCAGTGAGTTGATCCTCGCGCACCAGTTCGCTGACTTGCATGAGTTCGTGTTCCAGTTCTTTGATGCGGCTCTCAGCTGCATCCGCCTGCTTCTTGGTGACCAGCAGTTCTTCATGCGAACGCAAGGCACTGGCTTGGATGACGCGCGTGTCTAGCATGATGTCGTCAAGCAGGTGGCTGAGGTCGGTCAAGTTGTTGGTCTTTCTGATCTTTTGACTGTAGCCCTCGATCTTTTGGTGATATTCGCCCGTGCTTTCGGTGAGGTTGCCCAGACGGTCGATGAAATTCGTCATCAGGCTCTTTAATGTGGTCTTGGCATCGGTAAGGCTCTGTTTGAGGGTGCTTTGTTTGATGATGGCATCGCGCAGATTGCGTTCTGCATCGGCGATGGCATGTTTGTCCATCGGCTGCGCGATGATCTCTTGCAAGGTGGTGATCTGCCCATGGATCCATTCATCATCGGCGACCAGTTCACTCACGTTCTCGACCAGCAAACGCAGCAGGCGCAACAGGCCTTCTTGGATCTTGACCTTGTCACCGCCACGCAGTTCGAGTTTCAACCAGAACTGGCGCAGCTGTTTGGCAAGTTCGCTGATGCGGGCTGGGTCATTGGTGGCACGTACGATGGCGACCAACTTTTTGATCTCGTCGGCCAGTTCGGGGTGTGACGGCTGGGTATTCTCCAATGATTGCGCCAATAACTCTCGCAATTGGTTGAGCAGTTCATTGCCAGCCGTGGCTGTGGGCGGTGTCACGAGCGGGATGGTGTGCGGTGAGGCGGCTGGCGTGGCAGCCGGTGCGAATTCGTTTGCCGTGGATGAGGCTGTCCCCCAAGAACGTACCAAGCTTTGCATCTTCTCGAACAGCGTGTCTGGTTTCGTTCCAAACCGACTCAGTACCGTATCCACTCCTTCTTTCTTACGGCTGATGGTGATGCCTTTGTGCGGTGTCTCCAATTGTTTCAGCAGGTCGCGTATCAGATCCGACCAATTGAGCTTCGCTTGGATGTCACTCGAGTCCTTTGCGGGAGCGGTTTCGCCCGCCAATTCGCGGTATACCTGAGTGTAATTGTCTGGCGTAGGCGCCAATTGGCGCGAGGCGAGTAAGGTGAGCGCCTTGCGGGCGGTATCCGACGGTGTGTGTGGAAGACTCATGTCGAGGCTATCGAGGCGGTTTGCATGTCACGCATTATGCGTTTCAGCCGCCTCTCCTAAACCTCGAATAGCGGCAGAAATAGCCGCTACTTTAGCTTGCCTTTGGAGGGCTACTCGATCAGATGGTTGTTGATCGCGTAGTGGATGGCTTCGGCGTTGGTCTTGAGTTTCATCTTCTCAAGCAAGCGTGAGCGATAGACGCTGATGGTCTTGGGGCTGAGCGACATGATGTCGGCCATCTCGCTCAACTTCTTTCCCTGTGCCATCAGGCACAATGTCTGATATTCACGGTTGGACAGGGTCTGGTGCAGAAGCTCTTGGTAACCTTGTGACAGTCCTTCGGCCAGTTGTTCGGCCAGTTCACTACTGATGTACTTCTTGCCTTTGGCGACCTGACGTATCGCCGTCACTAGCTGGGCAGGCGCGCTCTGTTTGTTGAGGTAACCCGCCGCCCCTGCTTTCATGGAGCGCAAGGCATATTGTTCTTCGGGGTGCATGCTCAACATCAATACAGGGATTTGCGGCTGGCTATCTTTGATCTGCTTGAGGACGTCGATACCGTGTTTGTCTGGCATGCTTATATCCAACAGGACGACATCGAACTCGCCACTCTGCACCATCTTGTAAGCCTCGTTCCCTGTCTCTGCTTCGCCAGTGACGCGAAGCTCTTCAGTATCGTCCAATAATTGCTTCAATCCTTTGCGGATCAAAGCGTGGTCGTCAGCGATGAGCACTTTTATCATTCTGTGTACCTATTGGTGACTCATGGGAATAGGGCTTGTTGCGAATCGGAGGCAAGTAGGGATGAGGGCTTGTCTTTCTGTTCATGCGGGATGCAGACCGTCAGCTTGGTCCCGTTGCCTAATGCACTTTCCAATTTCACATCGCCACCAAAATGGGCGACGCGCTCAAAGATGCCGCGTAGTCCGAAGGAGCGCGGCTTGGCACGATCCGCATCGCGAATCCCGCGACCATTGTCATGCACCATCAGATCGACGCATTCTGCTCGGTTGATGACCGAGATGGAGACGCGCGTGGCGGCGGCATGTTTGGTGATGTTGGCGAGAGCCTCTTGGAAGATGCGGAAGAGGGTGATGGCGACATGGGGAGAGACGGTGATGCCATCGTCCATATTGTCAAAAACGCAAGTGACGCCGGTGCGTTGCGAGAATTCGTTCGCTTCATTCTCGATGGCAGCGACGAGACCAAAGGTATCGAGCGCGCTGGGGCGCAGGTTGCGCGAGATGGTGCTGGCGGAACGTACACATTTGTCCACCAGCTCTTCGATCATCTTTGCTTTTGCGGCCAATTCAGTCTGGTCTTTTAGGCGGCCGATGAGCCAGGCGATGTCGAGCTTGGTGGCGGTGAGCAAACTACCTAGGTCGTCATGCACTTCGCGTGCGATGGCGACACGCTCTTGTTCGCGCACGTCTTGGATATGGGAGGACAGTTCGCGCAGTTGCTCCTGCGACTGATTGAGTTCTGCCTCTGCGGTCTTGCTCTGGGTGATGTTGAGCATGATGCCTTCCCACTGCACACCTTCAAAGGTCTGGCGCGGGCTGCAACGCAGGTTGATCCATTTGATCTCGTTGCTGGGCAGGGTGAGGATGCGACCTTCCCAGTTCCAAAAGGTCTTGTTCTGCGCCGAGGTTTGCATGCTCTGTTGATGGCTTGCGAAATCATCAGGATGTAGCATGCTTGCGAATAATTGCGCGTCCGCGATGAGTTCTTGCGGTTCCAATCCCAACAAGGCCTGACAACCTTCACTCACGTAGGGGAAGCTCACACGTCCATCTTTGTGCAGCAGGATCTGGTAGGCCATGCCGGGTAGGTCGGCGATGAAGGCGTGCATGCGCGTCTGGTTCTCGATTAATTCGAGCTGGGCGCTACGATGTTCGGCGCGGATGCGTGCTTCGCGCAGATTGTGTTCGATGGAGGGGACGAGACGGTTCAGGCTACCCTTGAGGATGTAATCGTCGACCCCTTCCTGCATGGTGCGGATGATGGTCTCTTCGCGCAGGTCGCGCGCCAGTAGCAGGAATGGGATATCGAGTTCGAGTTGTTGCAGGAGCTTGAGTGCTTCCAACCCACCGAACCCGCCCGGGTCGTCACTGCATAGGATGACATCGAAGGTGGCATCGAATAGGGATGACTGCATGCCGAGCGCATCACATACACGGTGGTGATCCACGGTGTATCCGGAGGCGTTCAGCTTGGCTATTGTTTTTTGCGCATCTGTGTCGGAAGTCTCGACCAACAGTACGCGAAGTCTTTTGGCAGTCATGGAGGCGCCTTTTTGCGATGGGCGGATTATAAGCGGCGTTTCTGTAAATTCGCCAGATTACGGTAGAATGCCCGACATCCTTGAAACGCCATCCATCCATGTCTTCCGCCAGCACAGCCGTCACCCCATCGAGCTTGATTCGCCCTGAGATCCAAGCGCTCCATGCTTACCATGTCCCGCCCAGCACAGGTTTCATCAAGCTGGATGCGATGGAGAATCCCTATCTATTGCCACAAACATTGCGTGACGAGTTGGCCCGATTGGTCGCGGATGCCGCCATCAACCGTTATCCAGATGCGGGTGCCTATGATCTGAAAGCGCACATCCGTTCCGTGACTAAGCTACCTTCTGGTATGGATGTCCTACTAGGCAACGGGTCGGACGAGATCATCCAAGTGTTGGCGATGGCGGTGGCGAAGCCGGGGGCAGTGTTGTTGAGCGTCGAACCTTCTTTCGTGATGTACAAGATGATCGCCGCTTTCACGGGCATGAGATATGTCGGTGTGCCGCTGACGCAAGACTTCTCACTCGATCTGCAAGCGACGTTGGACGCTATCAAGCGCGAGCGACCCGCGCTGGTGTTCCTTGCTTACCCTAACAATCCAACCGGCAACCTGTTCGATGCGGAAGCGGTCAAGCGGATCATCGAAGCCTCACCTGGATTGGTGGTGGTGGATGAGGCTTATTACGCCTTTGCCCGAGACAGCTTCATCCCGCATCTGGCTCACTACGACAATCTATTGGTGATGCGTACCTTCTCCAAGTTGGGGATGGCTGGCTTGCGTTTGGGTTTTCTGGCGGGTTCCAAGGCGTGGCTTGAGCAGTTGGAAAAGTTGCGCTTACCGTATAATGTGGGCGTTCTGCCGCAGTTGGTCGCGTCAAAATTACTGCAACATCATGATGTGTTGTTGGCACAGGCGGCAAGTATCAAACAGGAGCGGACAAGGTTGATGTCTGTCTTGAGTGACATCCGTGGGGTTAAAGCTTATCCCAGCGAGGCTAACTTCATCCTGTTCCGTGTGGCAAAGGCCACGCAGATATTTGAAGGCTTGAAGCAACGTGGTGTGCTGATCAAGAACCTGAATGGCGGACATCCAGCCTTGGCGGATTGCCTGCGTGTGACGGTGGGTACGCCGGACGAAGATGCCAAGTTCATCGCAGCATTGCAAGATTCGATCAACCAACTCGCATAGGAAAAAAGATGCGTAGCGCAAAAGTCACACGCAACACACTAGAAACCAAGATCGCCGTCGAATTGAATCTCGATGGTACTGGTCAATGCAAACTGGATACTGGCTTGCACTTCCTTGAACACATGTTGGATCAGGTGGCGCGTCACGGTTTGGTCGATCTGGAGATCTTGGCCAAGGGTGACTTGCACATCGATGCGCACCACACGGTAGAAGACATCGGCATCACATTGGGGCAGGCGTTCACACAAGCCATCGGCGACAAGAAAGGTCTGCGTCGTTACGGCCACGCCTATGTTCCATTGGACGAGGCGTTGTCACGCGTGGTGCTAGACATCTCAGGTCGTCCCGGCTTGGTATTCAACTGCGATTTCACACGCTCGACCATCGGCGAGTTCGATGTAGACCTCATTCGCGAGTTCTTCCAAGGCTTCGTCAATCATGCTTTGGTGACATTGCACATCGACAATTTGGCGGGCGATAACGCTCACCATCAGGCTGAGACTATCTTCAAGGCCTTTGGCCGCGCATTGCGTGTCGCGTTGGAGCAAGACCCGCGTATGTCTGGCGTGATGCCCTCCACCAAGGGAACGCTTTAAATAAAATGGTTGATGTAGCGATCGTTGACTACGGTATGGGTAACTTGCGCTCGGTGCATCAGGCCGTGCGCAAGGTCGCACCCGATGCCACAGTTGCTGTGACGGATGATGCCAAAGTCATCGCTGCGGCTAAGCGAGTGGTATTCCCAGGGCAAGGAGCGATGCGTGATTGCATGCGTGAGATGGATGCGCGCGGGCTGCGTCAGGCGGTACTCGATGCGGCGCACAACAAACCGTTTCTAGGGATCTGCATCGGTTTGCAGATGCTGTTCGAGCATAGCTCGGAAGGTGATGTGCCAGGTTTGGGCGTGTTGCCCGGTGAGGTGGTTCGTTTTGCCTCTGGGTTGACGGATGAGCAGGGTGGGAAGCTCAAAGTGCCTCACATGGGATGGAATCGTGTACACCATGCGGAGCACGTACTTTGGAATGGCATCGAACAAGATGCGCGCTTCTATTTCGTACATAGCTATTATGTGCAGCCAAGCGATGCTACTTTGTTGCAAGCGACGAGTGATTACCCGAAGCCTTTCGTATGTGCGGTGGCAAAAGATAATTTGTTCGCAGTACAGTTTCACCCTGAGAAGAGCGCGGCGGCTGGTTTGCAGCTGTTGCGAAATTTTGTTAACTGGAATCCTGTCTGACTGTTGAAATCATGGACACTAAAACACTGATCATTCCTGCAATCGATTTGAAAGACGGCCAATGTGTGCGTCTGCGCCAAGGAGAGATGGAGGGCGCGACCGTGTTCTCTGACGATCCTGCCGCGATGGCTAAACACTGGCTGGCGCAAGGTGCGCGCCGCCTGCATCTGGTTGACCTTAACGGCGCTTTCGCCGGTAAACCTAAGAACGAAGCTGCAGTTCGCAGCATCATCGAAGCAGTGGGGACGGACATACCTGTGCAACTGGGTGGCGGTATTCGCGATCTGGAAACCATCGAGCGTTATCTTGATCTAGGCATTACCTACGTCATCATCGGTACGGCTGCGGTCAAAGTGCCTGGCTTCTTGCATGAGGCGTGTGACGCTTTCCCGGGGCATGTGATGGTTGGTCTGGATGCCAAGGGCGGCAAAGTGGCAGTAGATGGTTGGTCTAAGCTCACTGGCCACGACGTCGCGGACTTGGCGAAGCGCTTTGAAGGTTATGGCGTGGAAGCCATCATCTACACCGACATCGGGCGTGACGGCATGATGAGCGGTGTGAACATCGAGGCGACGGTGGAGCTGGCGCGTCCACTGCATGTGCCCGTCATCGCCAGCGGCGGCATCACAAATCTGGATGATGTGCGCAAGCTGTGTGCGGTACGTTCCGAGGGCATCGCCGGCGCGATCACCGGTCGTGCTATCTATGAAGGCACACTGGATTTCCGCGCCGCGCAAGCGTTGGCGGACGAACTGTCGCCCCAACTCTGATGCTGGCAAAACGAATCATTCCTTGTTTGGATGTGACTGCGGGACGCGTGGTCAAAGGCGTCAGCTTCGTCGAGTTGCGCGATGCGGGTGATCCCGTCGAGATTGCCAAACGCTATGACGACCAAGGCGCTGACGAACTCACATTCCTAGATATCACGGCCAGCTCTGATGATCGCGGCATCATCTTCCGCATCATCGAGCAAGTGGCTGAGCAGGTATTCATTCCGTTGACAGTTGGTGGTGGCGTGCGCGAAGTGCAGGATGTGCGCAATCTACTCAATGCAGGCGCTGACAAAGTCAGCATCAACACTTCGGCGGTGGTGAATCCTCAATTGGTGGCTGATGCGGCATCGCGTTACGGTTCGCAATGTATCGTGGTGGCTATCGACGCCAAACAGACTGCTCCTAACAAATGGGAAGTGTTCACCCATGGTGGCCGCAAAGCTACCGGCCTGGATGTCATCGAGTGGGCCAAGAAGATGCAGATGCTGGGCGCAGGCGAGATTTTGCTCACCAGCATGGATCAAGACGGACAAAAACGGGGTTTCGACTTGGCGCTGACTCGATCGGTGACCGATGCATTGGAGATCCCTGTCATCGCCAGTGGAGGTGTTGGAAGCCTGCAACATTTGGCGGATGGCGTGAAGCAAGGTGGGGCAGACGCAGTACTGGCGGCCAGCATCTTCCACTTCGGCGAATACACTGTGCAACAGGCCAAGCAGCACATGGCGAAACAAGGTATCGAGGTGCGGTTATGACACGGTGCGCGAAAGCGACGGGTGCGGGAATAACCGCATCGCACCTCCTCCCGCAAACGGCTGGCTACACCAGTAACGTGTCGGAGGTGCGTTTATGAGCGAAGCATGGTTGAATAAATTGAACTGGTCGGATGACGGCTTGGTTCCTGCTATCGCGCAAGATGCAGCTACTGGACGCGTGTTGATGGTGGCGTGGATGAATCGCGATGCCTTGCTCCTGACTTGGCAAAAGAGCGAGGCGATATACTGGTCGCGTTCACGCAAGAAGCTGTGGCACAAGGGCGAAGAGTCGGGGCACATTCAGAAGGTCAAAGAGATCCGCGTGGATTGCGACGCTGATGTGGTGCTGCTGCAAGTGGAACAACAAGGCGGTATCGCTTGCCACACGGGACGTCAAAGCTGTTTCTTCAGTAAATTGGAGAAAGGTGAGTGGGTCGAAGTCGATGCGGTATTGAAGTCACCCGATGAGATCTATAAAAAATGAGTAACGACATCTTACAAAAACTGACCGAGACTATAGCGTCGCGCAAGCAAGCGGCGCCCGAATCTTCTTATGTCGCCAAGCTGTTCAGCAAAGGTGACGATGCTATCTTGAAGAAGGTGATCGAAGAGGCGGGTGAAGTCTTGTTGGCAGCAAAGGATGGTGACAAGCAACACCTGACTTATGAGGTGGCCGACCTGTGGTTCCACACCATGGTATTGCTGGCGCATAAAGGATTGAGCGCAGACGATGTGCTGCAAGAGTTGGCGCGCAGAGAAGGTGTCTCGGGTATCGTTGAGAAAGCGAGTCGTAAATGAGTGACACCTGTCTCTTCTGCAAGATCGCGCGCGGTGAGATACCGAGTCGTAAAGTGTATGAAGATGACAATGTCTTTGCTTTTCACGACATTAATCCCGTCGCTCCAGTGCATTTCATGCTGGTTCCCAAGATTCACTTGGCGTCCTTGATTGATGCAGATGACAGCCATGCGGCCTTGTTGGGTAAGATGCTGACGCTCGCACCGAAGTTGGCACGTGAACAAGGTTTGGAAAATGGCTTCCGCACAGTCATCAATTCGGGCAAAGGCGGCGGACAAGAAGTGTTTCACCTGCATATCCACATCATCGGCGGTGGCAACATCCCGCCCATGGTCAAGCGTAGCTAATTCATCGAGGAGACATCATGGGTTCATTCAGCATCTGGCATTGGTTGATCGTGTTGTTGGTGGTCGTATTGGTTTTTGGCACCAAGAAATTGCGCAATGTTGGCAGTGATCTCGGTGGTGCAGTCAAGGGATTCAAAGACGGCATGAAGGGCGAAGATGAGTCTGCCAAAAAGACCGACAGCAAGACCATCGAAGGCGAAGTGAAGGATAAGTAAGTCGTGTTCGACGTTGCCTTCTCTGAACTGGTGGTGATCGCCCTTGTAGGGCTTATCGTCATAGGTCCTGAAAGGTTGCCGCAAGTGGCGCGTACGGCTGGGCATATGTGGAGTCGCTTGCAGCGCTACGTGACTACCGTCAAGAACGATATCTCTAACGAGATGGATATTGAGGCGGCGAGCAAGATGAAGCAGGATTTCATGCAGCAAGTCGGCGAAGTGGAGCAAGAAGTAAAGACCGCGCAACTGACGCTGGAACAGCAGATACTCCAAGCGCAGTACCGTCAGACGCCGCCAATAGATCCCCCCGAAGTTCCTCACCCTAACGACATCAAAAACAATCCCTAGTGATGGGTATCAGCGAAAGTCTAGTCGGCCACCTCATTGAGTTGCGTTCACGTTTGTTGAACTCGGCGCTCGCTTTGCTTCTGATATTCATCTGTTTATTCCCGTGGGCTGCTGATCTTTATTCGCTGTTGGCGCAGCCTATGTTGGCTAAGCTACCGCAAGGTGGGCAGATGATCGCCACTGATGTCACCACACCGTTCTTCGTCCCACTCAAAGTGGCGATGATGGCCGCCTTCCTCATCGCGCTACCTTATATGCTCTATCAGATGTGGCGATTCGTTGCGCCTGGGCTGTATGCGCAGGAAAAACGCATGGTATTGCCGTTGGTGGTCGCCAGTACCTTGCTGTTCTATAGCGGTATGGCCTTTGCCTACTTTGCCGTGTTCCCTGTGGTGTTCGGATTCATCACGGCTTCTGCACCACAAGGGGTGGCGGTGATGACGGACATCGACAAGTATCTGAGTTTCGTCATCGGTATGTTCATGGCTTTTGGTATCGCCTTCCAAGTGCCAGTCGCCGTAGTGTTGCTTGTGCGCATAGGACTTGTGACAGTGCAGAAACTGCGCGAGATCCGCTCTTACGTCATCGTCGCGGCATTCGTCATCGGGGCGATTTTCACGCCACCCGATATTGTGTCGCAATTCATGTTGGCGATCCCGCTATGGTTGCTATACGAAGCAGGTATCGTAGTGGCGGCTTGGACTGGTGCTCCTCGTAAGACTTCCTGAGATCACTCAGCCACCTTGGGTTTGGGGCGTTTCCCGACTTTTACCTGTACGACGACGTCCATCTGATTCCGCAGTAATTTGAGTGACACCGTGTTGCCAGGGACGAGTGCAGAGATGGTCTCCAGCATGACTGTCGAATCCGACAGCGCATTGTCAGCGATGCTCACCAAGATATCGCCAGGTTTGATTCCAGCCTTGTCGGCAGGGCTGCCGCGCACCACTTCTGAGATCAGCACGCCTTGAGCATCTTTTAGCTTGAACGACTCTGCTAGCTCGGGCGTCATATCCTGAACGGCGACGCCGATCCAGCCACGTGTCACCGAACCATTTTGAATGATCTGCTCCATGATCTTCTTCGCCGTGCTCACTGGGATAGCGAAACCGATACCGAGTGAACCGCCATTGGGGGAATAGATGGCGCTGTTTATGCCCAGAAGATTACCTTCCACATCGGCGAGCGCACCTCCCGAGTTGCCAGGATTGATGGCAGCATCAGTCTGGATGAAGTTCTCGAAAGTGTTCAGGCCGAGATGGTTACGCTTGAGTGCACTGACGATACCCATGGTGACGGTCTGTCCCACTCCGAAAGGATTGCCCACCGCGAGTACGATGTCGCCGACGTGTGCAGCTTCAGCGCCAGCGAATGTCACCGCAGGCAGATCGTTGCCGATATCCACTTTGATGACGGCGAGGTCGGTGTCAGGGTCTGTTCCGATGATGTGCCCCTTGGTTTTACGTCCATCGGCAAAGGCGACCTCGATCTGGTCGGCTGATTCGACCACGTGATGATTGGTCAGGATGTAACCATCGTGACTGACTAGAACGCCGGATCCTAGGCTGGAATTCTGTTGTGCCGCGTTGTCATCGAACTCATCGCCGAAGAAGAAGCGGAAGCGAGGGTCATCCATGAAAGGATGAGATTGTTGCTTCACTTCGCTGGTAGTGAAGATGTTCACCACGGCAGGCATCACCTTCTGTGCAGCGCGACTGAAACCGACGTTCGGTAGATCACTTGCAGCTTCAGGTTTGTCATCCTCGTACAAGGTCACGACACCACCACGTGCTGCGGTGGGAAGCAACGTCGGCTTCAATGTGTGAATGACGAACAACACTGCGAGGGCTATGGTGGTGGCCTGTGCGAACAGGAGCCAGAATTTACGCATGATATGATTCCAACAACCAATGAATAAGGGCGATTGTGATGCAGTTGATCGAGTTGCGGGATTATATCGGAAGCGAGCTGGCGGTCAGTCGCTTTCGCGACTATTGCCCGAATGGGATACAAGTCGAAGGGCGTGCGGATGTGCGGCGTATCGCCACAGGGGTGACCGCTTCGCAAGCCGTCTTGGAAGCAGCCACTGCGTGGGGAGCGGATGCGATCCTCGTTCATCACGGTTATTTTTGGCGCAACGAAGATGCCAGTATCGTCGGTGTCAAGAAGCGTCGCATCGCACATCTGTTGAAGCAAGATGTGAGTCTGCTGGCCTATCATTTGCCGTTGGATGCCCATCCTGAGTGGGGAAATAACGCACAGTTAGGTAAGCGCCTTGGTTTTGTCGAAGAAGGTAGGTTCGGCGAGCAGGACATCGCTTTTCATGGGAGGTTGCTGATATCCAAGTCATTGGGGGAATTGATGCGTGGGGTTGCAGATAACTTGCAACGTGAGCCGCAAGTCATTGGCGATATCGGGAAGAAAGTCGCTCGGGTCGCTTGGTGCAGTGGCGGTGGGCAATCCTATTTTGAGCAAGCCATTGCGCTTGGAGTCGATGTGTTCGTGACGGGAGAAGCATCAGAGCAGTGTTTCCATCTGGCGCAGGAAACAGGCGTTGCATTCATTGCGGCGGGTCATCATGCGACAGAATGTTATGGGATTCAATCGCTTGGAGAACACCTTGCGAAAAGGTTTGGTTTGGACCATCGATTCTTCGATCAAGATAACCCGATTTGACATGTGGTATTTAGTGCTTGGGGTGCGTTGCATTATGTAAGCGCGTTGCGTAGTATTCGTGGCTGTTTCGGATATAACCCGTTCGGGTTAGTCAAACAGCGTGGTTTTGAGTCTGGATTGTGATGGGACAGCGCCATTCAGCTGTGAGGGTCGTGATCTAAAAGCGGACAGGATTGCCGCGAAATAGTCACATTGGGGAGGTTGTTATGAATCAAATGATGTTAGTGGGCGGTATCGTCTTGAGCGCCCTGTCATTCAATGCGATGGCGGAATACAGAGCAGATTCTCCAGCGCATGATGCGATGAATGTCCTACGTTCTGGCGAAGTCAGTTACAAAAAAGACATTCAGCCGATTTTTGAAGACTACTGCGTCAGTTGTCATAAACCGGGTGGAAAAGGTTTCGTTAAAAGCGGTCTGGATCTGACTACCTATGACAATCTGATGAAGGGCACCAAGTTTGGCAAGGTGGTCATTCCTGGAAACAGTGAATCGAGTACCTTATCCAAGTTGCTGACGGGCACCAACAAAGGTTTGAAGATGCCGATGGGCTTGAACGCGGCAGGCACTTTGGATCGTCAATACATCTTGGCTATCCGTAAGTGGGTCAAGCAGGGCGCAAAGAACAACTGATTTTCTTGTAGTTCCGTTGTCGGCATGAAGTTCGGATCGGGGAGTCGGATTTCAGTTTGTCAAAATAACTATACATAAGACAAGCGGTGCCATCCTCAAATTACCAAACGATATTTCTGTGCATAGCAGTTGGTGCAGGTCGTTTTATTGTGTGATGTATTCAGAAGGGATGAGGGTTATGACCGAGAATGTAGATCAAAGTAAGCGCCGAATGCTGCTTGCTGCAACCGCAGCAGCGGGTGGCGTAGCAGCAGCGGGTGCAGGTGCGCCGTTCGTGATGAGCTTGATGCCAAGCGAACGAGCAAAGGCGGCAGGTGCGCCAGTAGAAGTGGATATCAGTGCGATCGAACCAGGCACGATGATTAGCGTCGAGTGGCAAGGTAAGCCAGTGTGGATCGTGCGTCGCACACCAGAGATGCTGGACCTTTTGCCCAAGCATGATGGCGATTTGGCTGATCCTTCTTCCTCCGTTCCACAGCAACCGGAATATTGTAATAACCAGACCCGTTCGATCAAGCCAGAAGTATTGGTTGTGTTGGGTGTGTGTACACATCTGGGTTGTTCGCCGACTTTCCGTCCCGAAGTGGCTCCAACAGATTTGGGTGCGAACTGGGCAGGCGGTTGGTTCTGTCCTTGCCATGGATCACGCTTCGACTTGGCGGCACGCGTGTTCAAGGGCGTTCCAGCGCCAACCAATCTGATCATTCCTCCACACCAGTATTTGAGCGAGACGCGCTTGTTGATTGGGGATGATGACAAAAGCAAGCTAAAGGGCGGCCAGCCAGCTGATAAGGGGGCAACAGTATGATGAACCTACTCAAAAATCTTCTTGCTTGGGTCGATGAGCGTTTCCCACTCACATCCACTTGGAAGGCACATGCTTCCGAGTACTACGCACCAAAGAACTTCAACTTTTGGTATTTCTTCGGTGGTCTGGCATTGCTGGTGTTGGTCATCCAGATCGTCAGCGGCATCTTCTTGACGATGAACTACAAGCCAGATGCGTTGTTCGCCTTTGCTTCGGTCGAGTACATCATGCGCGACGTGCAGTTGGGGTGGATTCTGCGAAACATCCACTCCACGGGTGCATCGATGTTCTTCATCGTCATCTACCTGCACATGTTCCGTGGCTTGATGTACGGTTCCTACCGTAAGCCGCGTGAATTGCTGTGGATCATCGGCATGATCATCTACCTCGCGCTGATGGGCGAAGCCTTCATGGGCTATTTGCTGCCATGGGGTCAGATGTCGTTCTGGGGTGCTCAAGTCATCGTGAATCTGTTCTCTTCCGTGCCATTCGTTGGCCAAGATTTGGCGATCTTGATCCGTGGCGACTTTGTGGTTTCCGACATCACCTTGAACCGCTTCTTCGCTTTGCACGTGGTCGCGATCCCGCTGATCTTGGTATTGATCATCGTGGCGCACTTGGTTGCCTTGCATGAGGTCGGATCCAACAATCCGGACGGTATCGAGATCAAGAAGAACAAAGGTCCAGATGGTCATCCAGTAGATGGCATCCCCTTCTTCCCCTACATGGTGGTGAAAGATGCAGTCGCTGCGGTCGCTTTCTTGATCGTCTTCGTTGCAATCATTTTCTTCGCGCCGGACATGGGTGGCTACTTCTTGGAGTACAACAACTTCGTTCCTGCTAACCCGATGAAGACACCTGAGCATATCGCGCCAGTCTGGTACTTCACGCCTTACTACGCGATCTTGCGTGCTGTGCCACCGTTGTTCGGCTCACAGTTCCCTGGTGTTGTGGCGATGGGCGTTGCGACAGTGATCTTCTTTGCCTTGCCGTGGCTGGATCGTGCTCCGGTGAAATCGATCCGCTATCGTGGTCCGATCTATAAAGGTTTCTTGGCGGCTTTCGTGGTGAGCTTCATTGGTCTGGGTTACTTGGGTTTGATGCCTGCTACTGAGTTGTACACATGGATCTCGCGTGTGTTGGCGGTCATCTACTTTGCATTCTTCTTCTTGATGCCTTGGTACACCAAGATCGATAAGTGCAAGCCAGAGCCTGATCGTGTGACGTCCAAATAATTAAGAGAGGTTCGTTGACATGAATGCAATCAAAAAACTAGGGATGTTGGTGCTGCTGATGGCAGCGCCAGCAATGGCGATCGCCAGCGGGGCTGGTGTTCATTTGGATACGGCGCCAGTCAATCTGAAGGATCAGGCTTCGTTGCAACGTGGCGCGAAATTGTTCACTTCTCGCTGCTTGGCTTGCCATTCCGCCAACTACATGCGTTACAACCGTTTGACGGATATCGGCATGACTGAAGAGCAGATCAAGAAGGAGCTGGAACTGCCGGAAGACGTCAAGATCGGTTCCACCATGCAAGCCGCGATGGACTCCAACTCCGCCAAACTTGCTTACGGTGTAGCGCCACCTGACTTGAGCGTGATCGCACGTTCACGTAGTCCAGACTGGTTGTACACCTACATGCGTAGTTTCTATGTAGATGCTTCTCGTACTAGTGGTTGGAACAACACTACTTTCCCAAGCGTTGGCATGCCGTTCGTTTTGGCTGATTTGCAAGGTGAGCAGGCACTAGAGGTCGAGCAGCATGAAGGGCACGACGTCAAGAAGTTGATCTTGAAGACGCCAGGTTCCATGCAACCCGCTGAATACGATGCCGCAGTCGGTGATTTGACCAACTATCTGGTGTTTATGAGTGAGCCATCCAAGTTGGTACGTCAGCAGATCGGTTGGATCGTTTTAGCGTTCCTATCGGTACTGTTGATGCTGGTTTACGCACTGAAGAAGGAAATCTGGAAAGATATCCACTAAGCGGATTGAAATCGGGTGTGGGTTTGTGGTAATTTCCGCACCGTTTCAATAAGTTCCTGAATGGCGGAGCAGATTGCTCCGCCTTTTTGGTTTTTTATTCCAGTAATTTGATTATTAGGTGCTTTTATTATGATGACACTCTATTCCGGGACGACAGATCCCTACAGCCACCGTTGTCGTTTCGTGCTGTTCGAAAAGGGCATGGACTTTCAAGTCATCGATGTCGATGTGAACAACATGCCAGAAGATCTGGCCGTGATGAATCCTTACAACAAGGTGCCTGTGCTGGTCGAGCGCGACCTCATCTTGTACGAAGCCAACATCATCAACGAATACATCGACGAGCGTTTCCCTCATCCACAATTGATGCCGCCTGACCCTGTAATGCGCGCCCGTGCTCGTTTGTTCTTGCATCGTTTCGAACAAGAGTTGTTCTGCCACATCGCAGGACTGGAGAGCGGGAATGCCAAAGTGGTGGAGAAGGCGCGTGCCGCAGTGCAAGCCAACCTGACACAGATAGCGCCGGTATTCGCCAAGCAGAAGTTCATGCTGGGGGATGAGTTCTCTATGCTCGACGTGGCAATCGCACCCTTGCTGTGGCGCTTGGATCACTATGGCATCCACTTGGATAAGGATGCGACACCACTGATGAAATACGCAGAGCGCATCTTCTCCCGTCCTGGCTTCATCGAAGCGATGACCCCGGCTGAAAAAGCGATGCGTAAGTGATCCATGGCGATGAGTGAGCCATCCACCAAGCCTTATCTGATCCGCGCCATCCATGAGTGGTGTGGCGATGCAGGATACACCCCGTATCTGGCGGTGCAGGTGGATGACTACACGCAAGTCCCTTTGGCTTACGTGAAGGACGGGAAGATCGTTCTGAATATCGGTGTGGATGCGGTGAAGAATCTGCATCTAGGCAATGAAGACATCACCTGTGGTGGGCGCTTCGGTGGGGTGGCTCACCAGATTATTGTTCCTGTTTCAGCGGTGATTGGCATCTTTGCCAAGGAAACGGGGCAGGGCTTGGTGTTCCAAGGGCAAGAGTCTTCACCCATCGCTGCGATACAAGATGATGGGCCGGAGGAGACTCCACCAACACCGAGCAAGCCCAAACTCACTGTCGTGAAATAACGTTCCGCAAAACGAAGAAGCCGCAGAGTGATCTGCGGCTTCTTTGTTTTTCCTGATAATCAGCGAGGGGCTGGTAAAGCCAGCAGCCCCTGCATCTTGCTCATGGCCTTTTGCTCGATCTGGCGGATGCGCTCGGCAGACACATTGAACTCGGCGGCCAGTTCATGCAGGGTCGCGCCATCATCCTCTCGCAACCAACGCGCTTCCACGATCTTGCGGCTACGCTCATCTAGGCTTGCCAGCGCTTTAGCAAGACCAGTCGTTTGCAGGTTCTCACGCTCCGAGGTTTCCAATATCGTGGAAGGCTCATGTTCCTCGCTATCGGCTAGATACTGGATAGGTGCGTAGCTCTCTTCGTCTTCGGCGACCAATGGGTCTAGTGCCATCTCGTGTCCTGCGAAACGAGATTCCATCTCCACCACGTCTTGTTCGCTCACATTGAGTTGTTGCGCAATCTCGGTGACTTGTTGCGGTTTGAGCGATTCCAAGCCCTGTTTCATGCTACGCAGGTTGAAGAACAACTTGCGTTGAGCCTTGGTGGTTGCGATCTTCACCATGCGCCAATTGCGCACTACATATTCGTGTATCTCGGCGCGGATCCAATGCAAAGCAAAAGACACCAAGCGCACGCCGCGTTCGGGGTCGTAGCGTTTGACCGCCTTCATCAGGCCGATGTTGCCTTCTTGGATCAAGTCGGCTTGTGGAAGGCCGTAGCCGTTGTAGCCGCGCGCAACGCTGACTACCACGCGTAAGTGAGAAAGCACCAACTGGCGCGCAGCATCAAGGTCGTTCTCGTTCCTGAATCGAGTTGCCAAGGAAACCTCTTCCTCTTGTGATAACACGGGGAAACGATTGACCGATTGAACGTACGACTCCAAGCTGCCAACGGCAGATGGCATCGGTAGATTCATACTTGCATTCATGGGTTTTCCCTCCTCATGCCTTTATATTAGCACTCGGCGACTGAGAGTGCCAAGAGTCTGGAAAGTTCAGCGTGGCTCGATCTGCCACAGATGTTGCGACACCGAGAACCAAGCGCCCAGCCAGCCTAGATAGGCGGAGAATCCGAGCAGGGTGGCGCTGTCGGCGATGGATAAGGAAAGCAGGCTGAATTCGCTGGCATACACCGAGGCTAGATCGCCAAGGTAATGATTTAAAAGCAGAACGCTGCCCGACACGATCAGCCAGGCCACAATACCACCAAGCAACCCTTGAATCAGGCCAAAGTAGAGGAAAGGGCGGCGGATGAAGGCATCGGTCGCCCCGATCAGTTTGGCGACCTCGATCTCGTCGCGTCGCGTGAGTATTTGCAGTCGGATGGTGTTGAAGGTGATGGCGATGAGCGCGAAGCTCAATAGTCCAGCCAAGATGGCGACTGCCAATCTGCCAAATCCTAAGACCGCTTCAAGGCGATGTACCCACGCTGAGTCGAGCTGTACATGCTCGAACTGCGGCCACGCCTTCAACTCATCACGCAGGGATTCCATCGCCGTTGCATCAGTGGCCTTGGGATAAACGATGTAGGCATCGGGCAAAGGATTCTGCGACAGATCGCCCATCACCTCGGCGAGTTCGGTACTTTGCTGCAACTTCTTGAAGGCGACATCGCGCGGAACGAACTCGATGTGATCGATCTTGGCATTTTGCTTCAGCTTGTCGCCGATGCGAGTGACTTCACCGGCACCCGTACCGACTTTGATGAACACGCTGATCTGCGGTGCGCTGGTGAGCTGTCCGGTCAGGCTCTGCACACTTTTCAAAATCACGTAACCGCCGACAGGAAGACTCAGCGCGATACCGATGATGAGTACGTTCAGCAGCGTCGCATTCGGTGTCAGCAACAGTCGCAACAAAGTGGCACGCAACACGCGCAGATGTTCGATGAATGCGCTCACAGCAACGCTCCCTGTTTCAGGTGCAATTCGCGTGCAGGGAATTGCGTCAGTACATTCTCGGCATGGGTGGAGATCACCAGTGTCACGCCCACCTGATGGAATGACTTGAAGATGTGCATGATCTCGTTCGCGTAATCGCTGTCGAGATTGCCCGTGGGCTCGTCGGCCAAAAGGATAGCGGGGCGGTGGACGATGGCGCGTGCGATACACAGACGTTGCTGTTCACCGCCTGAGAGTGAGATGGGATTCGCTTTCTCACGTGCCAAAAGTCCTACCTTGTCCAACGCGGCGCGTGCGCGTTTGGCAGATTCACGATGGTCGAAGCCGCCGATCTGCAAGGGCAACATCACGTTGTCGAATGCGGTGCGATCGAACAGGAGTTTGTGATCTTGGAAGATGAGGCCGATGTTGCGGCGTAGTGCAGGGATGGCTTCGCGCTTGATGGAGCGGATGTTCTGCCCCTTTACCAACACACTACCGCTGGTAGGACGCTCGATGGCGGCGATGAGTTTTAGTAGCGTGCTCTTGCCTGCACCAGAGTGGCCGGTCAGATACACCATCTCGCCTTCAGTGATCTCGAAACTCAAGTCTTTCAGCGCTTCATGGCCGCCGGGATAGCGCTTATAGACTTGGTTGAACTGGATCATTCGTTGATTCCAAGCAGTGCAGAGATGAAGTCTTCTGCTACAAACGGACGCAAGTCATCCAAGCCTTCACCCACGCCGATGAAGCGAACGGGGATGGGATGTGCTTTGGCGATGGCGGCGATGACGCCACCTTTGGCTGTGCCGTCTAACTTGGTCAGCACCAGTCCTGTCACACCGAGCGATTCATCAAATGCTTTGACTTGCGATAGCGCGTTCTGTCCCGTGTTGGCATCCAGCACCAACAGCACCTCGTGCGGAGCATCGGGCATCACCTTGGCGATGACGCGCTTCACCTTTTTGATCTCTTCCATCAGGTGCGCTTGAGTGGTGAGGCGGCCTGCTGTGTCTGCAAGGACGACATCGATGCCGCGCGCTTGGGCAGCTTGCACCGCGTCGTAGATGACGGCAGCGGCATCGCCGCTCTGTTGCGCGATGACGGTCACATCATTGCGTTTTCCCCATTCCATCAGCTGCTCACGAGCGGCCGCACGGAAAGTATCGCCTGCTGCGAGCAGCACTGACTTACCTTGGTTTTGGAAATGTTTGGCTAACTTGCCGATGGAGGTCGTCTTGCCCGCACCATTCACCCCACACATCATGATGACGAATGGTTTATGTGGTGTGACATCCAACGGCTTCGCCAGTGGTTGCAACAGTTTGAGTAGCGCATGCGCCAGCGCTTCTTTTAATTGGCTGGCCTCGGTCAGATGTTGTTCTTTTACTTGGCGGCGTACATCCGCCAGTAACGTGCGGGTGGCATCCATGCCCACATCGGCAGTGATGAGGATCGTCTCCAGTTCTTCGTAAAGATCATCATCGATCTTGCCGCCCGGAACGAACAAGCTCGCCAACTGTCCACCCGTGCGCGCCAGCCCTGCGGTCAGTCGAGAGACCCAGCTGGTTCTGTTGGTATCGGTTGCTGTCGAATTCTTTTTCAGGAAGCTGAACATGGGGTTAGGCAATGTTTAATAGTTATCAGATAATGCGCGCGCATTTTAACGGTTAAACAGAATAGTCGCGCAGCGTTTCGTTCGCTTCCTCGCCCGCTTGCGGGAGAGGATTGAGGAGAGGGGACGGGCTGGCAATTAACAATCGGGGTGACGCTTGTCATACCCGTCAAGGGACGAATCGAATGAGATTTTATTGGGTTTTAGGCTGTGTCTTGTGGGCTGGTCTGGCGCAGGCAGAAGTGTTTGAGAAGACACTCTCCAACGGCTTGAAGGTCATCGTAAAAGAAGACCATCGCGCACCGACCGTGGTGCAGCAGATCTGGTACCGCGCGGGCAGCATGGACGAAAAGACCGGTACGACGGGTGTCGCCCATGTGTTGGAACACATGATGTTCAAGGGCACCAAGTCTGTTCCAGTGGGCGAGTTCTCCCGCCGCATCGCGGCTGCGGGTGGGCGCGAGAACGCCTTCACCAGCTACGACTACACCGCCTATTTCCAACAACTGCATAAATCCAAACTGCCGCTGGCGATGCAGTTGGAAGCCGACCGCATGCATAACCTCGTGCTGAGCGAGAAGGAGTTCAGCAAAGAGATCAAGGTGGTGATGGAAGAGCGTCGTTGGCGCACTGATGACGATGCGCACTCACTCGTGGGCGAACGTCTGATGGCGACGGCGTATCAAGAGCATCCGTATCACAACCCCATCATCGGTTGGATGAACGATCTGGAGAACATGAGCTACCTCGATGCGCAGGATTGGTACAAGACTTGGTACGCGCCCAACAACGCCACGCTCGTCATCGCAGGGGATGTGAAGGCCCTCGAGGTGTTCGCACTAGCGCAAAAGCACTACGGCAAGATACCCAAAGCGAAGTTGCCGAAACGTAAAGAGATGGGCGAACAGCCGCAACTGGGCATCAAGCGTATCGTCGTCAAAGCGCCTGCCGAGTTGCCTTACCTCATCATGGCGTATCACGCGCCTACCATGCATGATGTGGAAAAAGATTGGAAGCCATATGCCTTGTCCGTATTGGCAGGCGTATTGGATGGCAGCGAATCCGCACGTTTGAACAAAGCGCTAGTGCGCGACCAACAAGTCGCGATCAGTGTCGGTGCGGGTTACGACAGCACCTCGCGTGGCCCTTCGCAATTCACTATCGAAGGTACGCCTGCTTCCGGCAAGACCATCGCAGAATTAGAAGCGGCCATCCGCGAACAGTTGCAAGCCGTGGTGCGTGACGGAGTGAGCGAAGAAGAGTTGAAGCGCGTGCGTGCTCAAGTCACCGCATCCGAAGTCTATAAATTGGATTCGGTGTTCTACCAGGCGATGCAGATCGGCCAGATGGAAAGTATCGGCCTTGGTCATCAAGCGATCCCCGTCATGTTGAAGAAGTTGCAAGCAGTGACAGCACAGCAAGTGCAAGACGTGGCGCGTGAAATGTTGGTGGATGACCATCTGACCGTGGCGGTACTCGACCCGCAACCGCTATCAGATAAGCCCAAGAAAGCAGGAGGCGCACATGCGCACTAAGTTGATCGCACTCATCGCGTTGTGCTGCGTGGCGGGCAGCGCCTACGCCACGCCCAAGATCCAGCACTGGCAAGCCCCCAGCGGTGCGCAGGTTTACTTTGTTGAGAATCACGACCTGCCGATGTTGGATTTGGCCGTCAACTTCGCAGCAGGCGATGCCTACGATGCAGCCGACAAGCTCGGTGTAGCAGGCATGACGCACGGTCTGCTCGATGCGGGTGCTCAAGGGCTGAGCGAAGACGACATCTCGCGCAAGATGGCGGACATCGGTGCTCAGTTGGGTGGCAGCTTCGATGCGGATAGAGCCTCTATCTCCTTGCGCACATTGAGCAGCGTAGCCGAGCGAGATGCTGCACTCGATATCGTTGCTCGCGTGTTGCAGCAACCCGTTTTTCCTGAAGCCGTGCTGGCGCGTAACAAAGCCAGCCTCATCGCAGGTTTGAAAGAGGCGGAGACCAAGCCTGAGCATCTGTCCGAAAAAGCGTTCGGCAAAGCCGTGTTCGGCAATCATCCTTACGGTTGGCAGACAGAGGTGGCTAACGTCGAGAAGATAAAACGTGCCGATCTGGAAGCTTTCTACCGTGCGCATTACAACGCCAAGAATGCGGTCGTCGCCTTGATGGGCGATGTGACTAGGAAGCAAGCGGAAGACATCGCGCAGCAGCTCACCGCCAATCTGCCGCAAGCTGGTGCGGTCGCTACCTTGCCATCGGTCACAGCCAAGATCGCGGCGAGTGAACAACGCATCGCCCATCCAGCCAGCCAGAGCCACATCCTTATTGGTACGCCCGGCATCGCACGCAACGATGCGGATTACTTCCCGCTGTATGTCGGCAACTACATCTTGGGTGGTGGTGGTTTCGTGTCGCGTTTGATGAACGAGGTGCGCGAGAAACGCGGTATGGCTTACAGTGTCTACAGCTACTTCATGCCGATGCAGCAACCGGGCGCGTTCCAGATCGGTTTGCAGACTAAGAAGGAACAAGCAGATGAGGCGTTGAAGGTGGTGCGCCAGACCTTGGATACTTTCGTCGCGAAAGGTGTGACTGAGAAAGAGTTGCAAGCTGCCAAGGACAACATCATCGGCGGCTTCCCACTACGTATCGACAGTAACAAGAAGATTTTGGATTACCTCAGCGTCATCGGTTTCTACCACATGCCGCTGACCTATCTGGATGACTTCACCCAGCAAGTGGATGCCGTCACCACCAAACAGATACACGATGCGTTCAAGCGTCGCATCTATCCTCAAGCGATGGCGACCATCATCGTCGGCGCACCTGAAGCAGGAGCGACAAAATAAACAAAGTCAGAATCATCGGCGGCACCCACCGTAGCCGCATCATCACCTTCCCTGATGCCGAAGGACTGCGTCCCACGCCCGACCGTGTGCGCGAGACCTTGTTCAACTGGCTGGGGCAGACCCTGTATGGGAAGCGCTGTCTGGACTTGTTCGCGGGGAGTGGGGCGCTGGGTTTTGAGGCGGCTTCGCGTGAGGCGGCGCAGGTGGTGATGGTGGAATCCAACCGCGCCGTGTACAAGGCTTTGCAGGACAACGCCAAAAAATTAGGCTTGTCTAATATAGCCTTACGTTGTGATGATGGGCTAAAATTCGCCTCCCAAGAGAATGTGGCATTCGATGTCATCTTCCTAGATCCCCCGTTCCAAAGCGACTACTTGCCGCAACTATTGCCGAGATTGGCGAACAAGCTGACCGCCAATGGTGTCGTCTATGTGGAAAGCGGTAGCCCGTTCGATGCGGGAGCAGGGTGGCAAGTGTTGAAGCAAGGCAAGGCCGGTGCGGTGCACCACCAATTATTAAAACGAGAACCAGCATGATCAGAGTCGTCTATCCGGGTACCTTCGATCCCATCACGCGCGGGCATGAGGATGTCGTGCGTCGTGCGGCCGGCCTGTTCGGCGAGGTCATCGTTGCCGTTGCAGCAAGCCGAGCTGCAACGCTGTTCAGCCTGGAAGAACGTGTGGAGATGGCGAAGGAAGTCTTCGCGGATTACCACAACGTCAAGATCGAAGGCTTCGATGCACTGCTGATGAACTATGTGCGCGAGAAACATGCGCGTGTCGTACTGCGTGGATTGCGCGCCGTGTCCGATTTCGAATACGAGTTTCAGATGGCAGGCATGAACCGTAATCTGCATCCCGATGTGGAGACCGTGTTCCTCACGCCATCGGAGCGCTACACCTTCATCTCCGCCAGCATGGTGCGCGAGATCGCGCGTTTCGGCGGCGACGTGAGCAAATTCGTATCACCCTCGGTAGAGGCGAAGCTAAAGATCAAAAAATCAACTAAAGGAGAGTAACTATGTCACTGATCATCACCGACGAATGCATCAACTGCGACGTATGCGAGCCAGAGTGCCCCAACGACGCCATCTCGCAAGGCGACACCATCTATGTCATCGATCCGACTAAATGCACCGAGTGCGTAGGTCACTACGACACACCACAATGCGTGGAAGTCTGCCCAGTCGATTGCATCCCTAAAGATGAGGCGCATGTCGAGACCAACGCACAGTTGCAAGCTAAGTACGAAGCGCTGATGGCAGCTAAAGGAAAGTAAGCTAGGCGTCTGCACAACAAAAAGCCCGCCAGAGTTTGGCGGGCTTTTTGTTGTCTACCCGATATTTGTGAACAATATCTTGCGTTTGGTCGTGTAGTCGAGATGGGGCTCTACGCCCCAATGGATCCATGTGTTAGGCTGCGACAACATGCGCTCTCCCCGAACTGCTTCGGCTCGTTATGCAGTTTCTTGAGTTTTTTCTGCTGAAGAGCTTCTTTCCAAGACGGCCGCAAAGAATCCATCCGTATTGTGCTGTTGTGGCGTGAGTTGCAGATAGTCGCCCATGGGCATGTCGATATGGTGTTGCTTTAATACATCCCCTGCGGGCAGTAATGTGTAGTCTGGGTGCGCGGCCAAGAAGGCTTGCACGATGGCTTGGTTCTCTTCCTGCAATAGGCTGCATGTCGCGTACACCAAGCGCCCGCCTTTTTTTAGCAAGCGCGCAGCAGAGGCTAAGATGGCGGCCTGCTTCACATTAAGTTCGGCAACGCTCTGAACTGATTGGCGATACTTCAAATCTGGGTTGCGGCGCAGCGTACCTAAACCACTACAGGGTGCATCCACCAATACGCGGTCGATCTTGCCTGCGAGGCGTTTCACCTTGGCATCGTTCTCGTGGGCGATGAGTTGGGGTTGCACGTTGCTCAAACCTGAACGCTTCAAGCGCGGTTTCAGATTGGTGAGGCGCTTCTCTGAGATGTCCCACGCATACAAGCGCCCCTGCGAGTTCATCATTGCGCCCAGCATCAAGGTCTTGCCACCTGCACCTGCGCAGAAGTCGACCACCATGTCGTTGCGCTTCGGGGAGAGCATCAGTCCGAGCAACTGGCTGCCTTCATCTTGCACTTCGAACTTGCCAGTGAGGAACAGCGCGTGTTTGTTCAGCGCAGGTTTGTATTTGAGGCGGATGCCCATCGGTGAGTAAGGAGTGGCTTTTGCATCCATGCCTTCAGATTGCAGAGCTTGCAAAACTTCGTCACGCCCTGCGAGCAAGGTGTTCACGCGCAGATCGAGCGGGGCGACTTGTTGCATGGATCGACCGATCTCCAATATCTCCGCATCGCTGTGATACGCGCGCAACTTCTCCACGATCCAATCGGGTAGTTCGGCTCGGATGGAAAGCGGCAACGCATCCATGTTGATACTCTTCACCATGCCAAGCCACTCTTCTTCTTTCACTTTGAGCAATGGTTTCAGTTCGCGCAGGTTGTAGCCGCCGAACTTCACCCAGTATGCCAGCGTGATGCGACGTGCGGAGGCCAAGCCTTTCTCTTCCACCGTGCAAGCGTGTTCCAAGAACAAGCGATGGCGCAGTACGCCGAACACGGTCTCAGCAACCAAGGAGCGCTCATTGGAGCCGATGCGTTCCTCTTGGAAGAAGTGACGCAGCACGGCATCGGCTGGGTGTTCCATCTTGAGCGCGGCGCGCACAGCTTGGATGGTGAGGTCGAGACGGTATTCGGTGAGTAACATG
>Ga0172379_10002215_pt1 | contig 35318 bp, 25 predicted proteins | sample GrowelOW334metaG_FD_119756 | JGI IMG/M metagenome (GOLD analysis project Ga0172379, IMG submission 119756) | Groundwater microbial communities from an aquifer near a municipal landfill in Southern Ontario, Canada - Groundwater well OW334 metaG | ecosystem: Environmental > Aquatic > Deep... | reverse complement strand
GGCTGCGGAGGTGGTCACGCTGACGAACGCGAGCTTGTTGGTGTCGTAGGCAACACTGCCTGTCACGCGATGTTCGCCCCCTTCGGCCAGCAGCGCCACCGGCACGGAAACCGCCGCGCCCGCCGTCAGATTCGTCGTCTGCGTCGTGACGACTTGAAGTGTCCGCAACGACAACGTGAAGGTCGCGTTCACGCTGGTGACGGAACCGTCGGAATTCGTCACCTTCACGCAGTAGTCCGCCACATCCGCGGCCGAGACGTTTGTGAGCGTCAGCGTGGTGTTGGTCGCGCCGGCGATGTCCACGCCGTTCTTGCACCATTGATAGAGCAGCGTGGGCCGCCCGGTGGCAACCACGCTGAAGGCGACCGTCTCCCCTGCCAGCGCTGAAGCGGACACGGGTTGAACAACGATGACCGGCGGGTCAAGCACCGTGAGCGTAGCGTTCGAACTCGTCACGGAGCCGTAGAGGCTGGTGATGAGCACCGAGTAAAGGCCGGCCTGGTTGGTCTGGACGTTTGTCAACGTGACCGTCGCATTGGTCGCGTCCGTGATGATGGTTCCGCCAAAGCGCCACTGGTAGGTGAACGGACCGTCGCCGCCCGCCGTGACCGAGAAGGAGGCATTGGTCCCCTTCAGCACGGTCAATGACTGCGGCTGCGTCGCCACGAACGGCGGTGTCTTCAGCGTGAGCGTCGCATTCGTGCTCGTGGCGGTGCCGAACGGATTTGTGACCACGACGGCGTAATCCCCGGCCTGCGCCGCCTGCACGGCGGCCAGGGTGAGCGTCGCGCTGGTCGCGCCCGTGATGGCCGTGCCGCCGAAGCGCCACTGGTAGCTGAGAGGCGCGTCGCCCGTCGCGGTGACGGTGAAAGTCGCGTTGCTGCCCGCCACGACGGTCTGCGAAACCGGGGGCACAACAATGGTGGGCGGCACGTTCACCGTGAGCGTCGCGTTCGAGCTGGCGACCGAGCCGTAGGCGCTGGTGATGAGCACGGAATAAAGGCCGGCATTCGTCGTGAACGCGCTGGCCAGCCCGAAAGCGGCGGTGTTCGCGCCGGCAATGTCCGTCCCGCCGAAGCGCCACTGGTAAGTGAACGGCCCGTCGCCGCCCGCCGTGACGGAGAAGGCGGCGGGGCTGCCCTGCAACACCGCGAGCGACTGCGGCTGCGTGACGACGAACGGCGCGGTCTTCACATCCAGCGTGGCGTTGCCGCTCGTGACCGTGCCGTAGGGATTGCTGACGACAACGGAGTAGAGGCCAAGTTGGTTCGTCTGCACGGCGGTCAGCGTCAGCGTCGCATTGGTCGCGCCCGTGATGGCCGTGCCGTTGAGCCGCCACTGGTATGCCAGCGTCGGATCGCCGCCGGCGACGACCGTGATGGTCGCGTTGCTGCCGGCCACCACGGTCTGATTCGCCGGTGTCGGCTGCGTGATGATGAAGGGAGGCACGCGGACGGTGAGCAGCGCGTTGGAGCTGATGGTGAAGCCGAACGCGTTGCTCACGACGACGGAATAGTTGCCGGCCTGGTTGGTCTGCACGGCGGTCAGCACGAGCGGGTTGTTGGTCGCACCGGCGATGTTCGTTCCGCCGAACCGCCACTGATACGTGAACGGCAGGTCGCCAACGGCGCTCACGCTGAAGGTCGCGTTGCTGCCCTGGATGACCGTCTGCGGCTGGGGCTGGCCAGGCGCGTAAATGACGGGCGGCGATTGGATCGTTACGACCGCCACCACGCTCGTCGCGGTGCCATAGGGGTTCGTCACCAAGCAGACATAGTTGCCCTCCAAGCTTTCCTGCGCGTTGAAGAGCGAGAGCGCCGCGGCGGTCGCGCCGGGGATGGCCGTGCCGTTCAGGCTCCACTGATACGTGAGCGTCGGCGAGCCGGTGGCGGTGACGGAGAGGTTGAGTGTCGCGCCTTGCGTGATGGTCTGCGACACCGGCTGCACGATGATGGTGGGCGGCAGCAACACGGTGAGCGTGGCGTTGGAGCTGGTCACGTTGCCGAAGGAATTGCCGATGACGACGGAGTAAAGGCCCGCCTGCGCCGCAAGCACGTTGGTCAGCGTGACCGAGGTGTTGGTCGCGCCGGTGATGTTCGCGCCCCCGTAGCGCCACTGGTATGTGAGCGGCGCGCTGCCGATGGCGTTGACGCTGAACGTGGCGTTCTGCCCCTGCACGACCGTGAGCGACTGCGGCTGGCCATCCGCCCCGCCGCCGTTGGAACCGGCGACGATGGCCGGCGGCGCGGCCACAGTGAGCGTCGCGGAGTTCGTCACCGCACCAAACAAGTTCGAAACGATGATGGTGTAAGGCCCGCCGTTGGTGAGCTGGATGTTGGTCAGGTTGAGCGTCGCGTTGGTCTGGTTGGCCAGCACCGCGCCATTGAAAAGCCATTGATAGAACAACGGCGCGGTCCCGCCCGCGACCACGGTGAAGTTCGTGTTCGCCCCCACGACGTTCGTCTGCGACGCGGGCGGCGTGACGAAGAACGGAAACGTGCCGAGCGTGAGGCTCGCGTTCGAGCTGGTGGCGGAACCGGCGGTGTTCGCCACGACCACCGAATAATTGCCGACGTTGCCGGCCTGCGCGTTGGTGATGGTCACGGACGCGTTCGTGGCCCCGGCGAGATTCACGACGCCGAAGCGCCACTGGTAGCTCAACGGCTCCGTGCCGCTGGCGGTGACGGAGAAGGTCGCGTTCGATCCGGTCGGGATGAACACATCCACGGGATGCGTGATGACCAGCGGTGGCGTGGGGTCGGCGGTGTTGACGCGGGTGATGAAGTTGAAGGGGATGTCGTTGAACTGCCGGAACTCGCCGACGACCACCAGCCTGGCGTTGCTGTCCAGGCCGCTGGCGTTGACGGCGGCGTTGGCGAGGCTGTCGAGATAGCCCGCACCGGTGCCAGGGTTGAACAACGTGTCATGGGCGCCATTGACATCCAGCCGTGCGACGCTGCGGCGGGAGATGCCGTTGATGTCGAAGAACACGCCCACGATGAGCAGCTTGCCGCTGGGCAGAAGCTGGGCATCGCGGATGTCCGAGTTGATGGCCGTGTTCTGGGCGTAGGCCGTGTCAATCGTCCCATTGGCAAGAAGCCGGACAATCTTCACCCGGGCCTGGCCGTTGAACGCGGTGAACCCGCCGTAAACGATGATCTTGCCGTCGCCCTGGATGATCGCGCCGTTGACCAGTCCGGACGCGCCCGTGCCGGGATCAAACGAGGTATCCACCGAGCCGTCCGCCAGCAATCTCACAATGCCGGACCGGGCAACGCCGTTGAAGGAGGTGAAGTTGCCGCACACCAGGATTTTCCCATCCAACTGAACGTTGATGGACACCACCGGCTGGTTCGGGCCCAGCCCCGGCACAAATCCCGTGTCCAGCGAACCGTCCGCATTGAGCCGGGCCAGGCGCACTCGCCCGGTGCCGTCGAAGTTCAAAAAGCGTCCGCCGATCAGCAGCTTGCCGTCACCCTGCACCGCCAGCGCGTCCACGCCGTTGTCCGGGCCGTTGCCCATGTTGGCCGTGAAGGTGGTGTCGAGCGATCCGTTGTCGTTCAGACGGGCCAGCCGCCGGGTGGTGGTGCTTCCGACGGTGGTGAAATCGCCGCCAATGATGCACTTGAGATCGGGCTGCAGCACGATGGCATTCACCGAGGACTCGCAGCCAAGGGTGGTGAAAGAGGTGTCAAAGGCACCGGTTTGCGTCAGCCGCACGATGCGCCGGGCGGTGTTCCCGTTGTAGATGTCGAAAACACCACCGATGTAAATCTTGTTGTCGTTGGTGCGCACCTTGGTCGCAAACACCACGCCGTTGGGCCCGGTGCCGATGTTGAAGGTGAGATCCACGTCGCCCGGATCAGCTGTTACACCGCATATGGAGGATGCCAGGATCAGGGCCGCAAAAAAAACGCGCCAGCCGGCGACAGCAAACGACTCCGCCAGACGGGACCGTGGTTCGATCCTCATGCAGCGGCCAAGGACTGGCAGTTTGCTGTCCAACGATTTCTTCATGGTCTTGCCATCAATAACGAAACAACGGTTTTTGCTGGGCGCGGACAGTAACCAGCGGCCTGCGGATTGCATAGCAACATCTGGCCCCCCGGCGAGTGCGTTGATTTGGAGCGGGTTGATGCGCGACCGAGGCAACGTTCGCGTTGCCAACGTTCGGATTTACCCTCTCACAGCGAGGCCAGAATCTGTTCCGCCGCCGCGCGCGGATCGGGCGCGGCGCAGATGGGCCGGCCAATCACCAGCCAGCTTGCGCCCGCCGCCATCGCCTCCTTCGGCGTCAGGGTGCGCTTCTGGTCATCGGCCTTGCTGTCCGCAGGACGAATGCCGGGGGTCACGAGCTGGATGTCACGCGGGAGGATTTGCCGGAGCCGGGTGATCTCCAGTGGCGAGCACACGAGGCCGCCCAGGCCCGCCTTCGCGGCGAGGCTCGCGAGCCGCTCCACCTGGTTGCCCACGTCATGCGGGATGCCAACCTCCGCGAGATCGTTCGTGTTCAAGCTCGTCAACACCGTGACTCCGAGCACAAGCGGCTGGGTCTTGCCGGTGCGGAGCGCGACCTCTTCCGCAGCTTTTTGCGCCGCCTGCATCATGGCCAGCCCGCCGCTGGTGTGGATGGTGAGCATCTGCACATCCAGCCGCACCGCCGCCTCGACGGCCTTCGCAACGGTGTTTGGAATGTCATGGAATTTCAGGTCAAGGAACACGGACGCCCCCGTGTCCCGGATGCGCCGGACAATTTCAGGCCCGGCGGCAACGAACAGCTCCTTGCCCACCTTGAACGCGCCGACGACCGGCGCGAGCTGTCGCGCCAGGTCCAGCGCTGACTCCAGGTGCGGGACGTCGAGTGCGACGATGATGGGATTGCGTGACTGGCTCATGCTCCAAGAAGGAAATTCACCGGGCTGCCCTGCTCTTCCTACCACAGAAACGACTTTTGTTCCGCAAGCATCTGGTCGCCGTCCCAAAGCGTGACGCGCCACGCCGTCACGCCGCCGAGCTGCTGGTAGGCTTCCTTTTCCAACGTCACCGCCGACCACGCACTCCCGGTCCAGCCCGGCTTCACGTTTGTTTCGAGCACCTTGGTCTGCGAAGCCGCCTTGCCTCCGCGCGCCTCGACGCGGAGACGGAGATTGGCCGTTCCGCCTCCGCCGGCCGACCAGTTTACATCAAACCGCAGCGCGCTGATCTCCTCGGGCTTCTTCCGCAGGTGCGCCTGATACGCGTCTCGTTCGAACAAACTTGGCGAGAGCGTGTGACGGCCCTGCTGGTCAAGGAAATGGGGCAGCACCTTCAGCACCTTGCCACTGCCCGCATGGGCGGACAGGGCGGTCGAAGCGAGAAGAACGGCGATCAATCCGGTCAGGCAACGCATGGCCGCGAGAATACCGCCGCGCCGGGCAATGACAACGGCGATTTCACCCGCCCGCCGCTCCCGCTCACGCCAGCAGCCGCTCCACCATCCACACCACGCCGGCGAGCGCGATGAGCACGCAGGCCGGGCGGCGCACCCACGGGCCATACCACGCGCGGTTCTCGCACCACCTCGTCGCACCGAAGGCGAGCGCGATCACGGCGAGCTGGCCGAGCTCCACTCCGACGTTGAAGGAGAGCAGCGCCATGCCGAGCTGCTCGCGCGGCAACCCCACTTCACTCAGCACGCCGGCGAATCCCATGCCGTGAATCATCCCGAAGCCGAACACCGCCGCCCAGCGCCACGGCGAGACGTCCTGCCGGAACAGATTCTCAATCGCCACAACCGCGATGGACAACGCGATGACCGGCTCCACCACGCGCCCCGGCAGGGCAAAGATGCCCAGCACCGCCAGCGCAAGCGTGAGCGAGTGCGCCAGCGTGAACGCCGTCACCTGCCAGAGCAGCGGCTTGAGCTTCGGACTGAGGAGGAACAGGCCGAGCACGAACAGAATGTGGTCGAGCCCCTTGGGCAGGATGTGCGTGAATCCCAGCTCGATGAGCTGCGCCGCCGAGTTCCCGCTCACCGGCGCGGGCGCGGACTGCTTGCTGCCGGCCGGAGCCGGCACGGCCTCCGCGCTGCGGGCGTCCTCCTGAAACGCATCGAGATCGATCACCATCGCCTGGCGCGACTGGACGAGCTGCAGCACGGGCGCAACATCCTTGCCGCGGTGGAACAGCATTTCGAACAGCGCGGCGAACCCGGTGGTGTTGAAGAGCGAGAGCGAGAGTTCGAGCTGCTTCGCCGTCGGTGGAATCTCCCAGCGCAGGGTGATCGGGAGCGGCGCGGGGGCAACTTCGCCGGGGCGCTCCTCGACGGTGAGCTGGAGCGGCGCGGGCGGCCAGCCGGAGAGCGTGCCGCGCACAGGCGCGTTGGTGTCGAGGGCGAAGCGGACACGCGACTGCACGTAATCGGCGATGCGCGGAGCATTGACGCGCACCTCGGCCTCGGTCATCTGCACGACGGCCTCGTTCGTCCGCATGCCGAGGAACTGGAGCAGATCGGGCTGGTTGAGCTGGAACGTAAGCGCGAGGGAATTTGTGGTGAGCTGTGCATCCACGCGCGTGAGCGAGGCGGTGTGGGCGGAGGCGACCCGGACGTCCGCCAGAAGGAACAGCAGAGCAACCAGCACCCCGAATTGCAGATGTGATACCAATTCGCTGTGAAGGCCGGTGGAAAGGAACGAAGCATCTGGGCTCGATCCTTCTCTCTTCGCGGAGCGAGGGGAGAAGGTGGCCGCAGGCCGGATGAGGGGTGCGGCCACCAACGCCGACGCACGCAACCCCTCACCCCGGCCCTCTCCCCTCATCCGATGAAGGGAGAGGGAGGAAAGAACGCAGCGACCCAACGCTGTCATCCCACCGCTTCTCATTCGGAACTGGTATGATTTATCACTCCCGCGTTTGGGAGCACTAGCGGCTGCCTCCGCTGACCCCACCGTGCCCCAATTGCCCGAAGATCGGCGCAGCTCAATGTATCCCATGGACTATTGCTTCCGTCCGCGCGAGGCGGAGTCGGAGAGGTTCTTGAGATACTGTTCGACGAGCGGGCTGTATTCCTCCGGGGCGCGCTCGGTCTGGCTTTGGAGAAGCGCGTTGCGGTCGCGGGCCGGCAGGCCGAGGAAGCCGCTGGCTCCCTTCACATCGCCGCGAGTCTTGCCGTCCGCACCCGCCTCGGCGCTCCAGTTGCCCTTCTTGCCGTCGCCCTGCCCTTCCTTGCTGCTGGCCTGCGGCGAACTTTCACCCGGGCCCTTCGCCTGCCCCTTGCCCTTCTGCTGGCTTTCGCCCTGCCCCTTCTGTCCTTTTCCATCCTGCGCCATCTGCTGGCCGACGCCTTCCTGGGAAAGCGCGAGTGCGGCGGCGGCCTGCGCGAGCGCCTGCCGCGCGGCCTCGGCATTTTCCTTCGCAGGCAGCGCTTTGTTCGCGCCCGCCTGCGCAGCGGCGTGGGTGAGCGCCTGCTGGGCCTTCTGCAAGGCCATCTCCGCCATCTGGGGCAACGGCCCGGCCTCGCCGGCGGTCAACGGCGCGATCATCTCGGTGGCGGCGGCGAGCGGCTGCGCGGCCTGCTGGGTGGCCTGCATCGCAACCAAAGCCTCGGTCATCGACTTCACTTCGGCCTGTTGTTTGGCCAGTTGCGGGAGCGACGGCTGCTGCGGGGATGAGGGCGGCTCCGCCTCCGCCTTCCCGGCAGCCTGCAAGCCCTGCTGCGCCTGCGTCATCTCGCCGAGCGCCGCGGGCAAATCATTCTGTCCCAGCTTTTCGACCGCCCGCTCGGCGGCCTGCTTCGCTTCGGCGACGGGCTTGGACTGCGGCAGGGCCTTTGCCTTCTCCCCCAGCGCGGCGGCGATCTGCTGCTGCTGTTGCTTGACCGCCTCCTGCAAACCGGCGGGCTGGTCGAGTTTGGCGAGCGCCTGATTCACCTGCTGCTGCGCGGCGGCGACGGTCTCGGAAGCCTTCGCAAGCTGGGCCGGATCATTCGCCAGGGGCTGGCCAAGTTCATTCGCGAGCTGCTGCCGTTTCGCCTCCACTGCGTTCTTGGCGGCCTGAAGGTTTGCCATCGCCTGGGCCTGATCGGGCCGGGCCTTGCGAGCGTCTGGCTTGTCGAGGTTCGCCTTCGCGGCGGCCATGCTTTCCTTAGCCGCGCCAAGCTCGCTGGCGGCCTCGGGGGAAAGTTCCTTCGCCCCGGACTTGGTGGCTTCGGTCTGCTGCGCCAGTTCGCCCTGCTCCCTGGCAGTCTGCGGGGCAGGCTTGTTGTCGGGACGCTCGGCGGCCTTCGCGGTTTCCATGGCAACCTTTTGCTGTCCCTGCAGCAGCTTGCTGATTTCCTTGCTCAACTGGTCGAGCTTGGCCACGTCCTCCTTGGCTTTCTCCAGCTGGGCGATCTGCGAATCGAGCTGGTCGGCGGCCTTGTCGAGCGCATCCATCGCGGCCTGCTGGGCCATCGGGGCGCTGACCTTGTTTTTCAATGCCTGCTGGGACTTCTCCATCTGGCGTGCGGCGTCGCCGAGAGTTTTGGCGGCCTCGGGGGCATTGGCGGCGGCGTCCTGCTGGGTCTGCTGCGTCTCGGCCTTCACGGCTCCCTGCCGGGCGGCCTGCTCGGCAAGCAGCCCGGGCTTCTTCTCAACCGGAACAGCCTTTTCAGCTTTCTCGGAATTCACCTTCACCTGCTCCTGCTGCGCGGCGATCTCCACGACCTTCTTCTTCAGCTCCTTCAGGTCGGTGAGCTTGTCCTTGGGCTGCTGTTGGCGGACCTCGGCGATGGCAATGGCCTGCTCCAGGGATTTTTTGGCGGACTGCATCTGGACCAGCGCCTCCTCCTGGGCTTCGGTGGCGGGAAAGGTGCCTTTCGCCGCGCGACGGGGAGGCTGCTCCTGCAGCAAGGCCCGGGCTTCCTGCATCTTCTCGACCGCGGCCTTCAACTCTTCGCCGGCCTTGGGCGCGGCCTTCTCCAGGTCTTCGCGGATGGCGTCGGTCTGGTCCACGACGTCGGCCTGCTTGCGCTCGGCCTCGGCGATGTCGGCCTTGTTGCGCTGCGCCTCACTGGCCTGCGCCTGTGCCCGCGCCTGCTGTGGGATGACCTTTTCCAGATCGTGCAACGCCTGCTTCATCACTTCGAGATTGTCGCGCGCGGGCAGAAGCATCTTGGCGATGTCCTGCATCACATCGCGGGCGCGTTTCTCGTTCCCGGCGGCGGAAAGCAGGTTGGAAGACTTCAAATCACCGCTCGCGGCATCCAGGGTGGCGGCCAGCCGTGAATCCCCGGCCCTGGTGAGCGCGGCACGCGGACGCTCGCCAGCAGGACCGTCCATCTGCTGGACCACCTTCTGAAGCCGGTCCAGGACGATCTTCGCCTCGTCGCCGATGGTGCCCTGCTCGCTCTCCTGAAGCTGAAGCGCGACCTGATGCGCTGTTTCGCTGCGCCGGGCATCGCGGCCCTTGGTGAGCGTCGCCAGGCCGACCGCCTCCTTCAAATTGTCACCCTGCCGACGGGCCAAGGCGGCCATGCGCGACGCGATCTCCTGCATGGCCTGCTGGCGCTGGTATTCGAGCAGCAGGGAGCGGAGCTGCACCGTGACGTTCTGCTGGCCGGAAAAGGCATCCAGGGCATTGCGGCGGGAAACATCCGCATCCGACGCGGTGCGGGCCTGCTGGAGGAGGGTGACGACGCGGGCGATGTCCTGAACGCTGAGCTTGTCGAGCACGCCGCGGATGGACTTGAGCACAACCACATCGTCGCCTGCCAGCCCGTTGCGTTCGTATTCACCGATGACCGCGCCGAGCTGCGCTCCCACACGCGCGGTGGTCGCCTTGATCTGCTCCTGCCGGACTTCCTGCTGGATCAGCTTCTCGCCGCTGGCCCCCGGCTCGGCCCGCGCCGCAACCAGGGCAAAGACCGCGACGGTCAGCGCGAGAAGGAATTTGCAGTTCATGGTTCAAACACGCCCCGGCGCCCTGTGCCAGCGCAACGGAAGCGGCATCACGCTAAACAGACGCCCGTCGGAAGCAATGGGATTCAACTTGTTGCGGACACCGGCAGCCCCACTCGACGCGATCCGGCAGAAGCTGAAAAACACCTCACCCACGCGGGGCACCGGCACCGGAAAGGTCGTTTGACACCCCCGCAGCCGGGTCGTATATGTCCGCCCGTCGGTAGCTCAACCCAGTTAACCCAAAACTCAAAAAACTATGCCCATCGCAGTCGGAACCAAAGCCCCTGATTTCAGCCTCAAATCCAAGAACGCCAGCGGCGTCAGTGACGTGAAGCTCTCCGCCAACTTCGGCAGGAAGAACACCGTCATCCTCTTCTTCCCGCTCGCCTTCACCGGCGTCTGCACCACGGAGATGTGCGACATCACCGCCGGCCTCTCCGCCTACTCCGGCCTCAACGCCGATGTCATCGCCATCAGCGTGGACAGCCCCTTCGCGCAGGAAGCCTGGGCCAACCAGCACAAGATCGGCATCACCATCGCCAGCGACCTGAACAAGAAGACCGCCGCCGACTACGGCGTGCTGCTGGCCGACCTCGGCGGCTTCGGCTCCACGAGCGCCCGTGCGGCCTTCGTCGTGGACAAGAGCGGCATCGTCCAATACAGCGAGCAGACCGCGACGCCCAAGGACCTGCCCAACTTCGCCGCCGTGAAGGACGTGCTGGCCAAGCTCAAGTAACCGGCACGGCCCCGCGCCGCCCATGAAACCCATGAAAACACTCACCCTACTCTGCGCCACCGTCGCCGGGCTTGCCCTCACGGGCATGACCGGTGCCGCGGCAGACCTCAAAGCCGGCGATCCGGCCCCGGACTTCAAGCTCCAGGCCAGCGACGGCAAGACCTACAGCCTCGCTGACTTCAAGGGCAGGAAGGCCGTGGTCATCGCCTGGTTTCCGAAGGCCTTCACCGGCGGCTGCACCGCCGAATGCAAATCCATGCGCGCCGACGGAGCTGCGTTGAAGAAATTCGACGTGGCCTACTTCACCGCGAGCGTGGACCCGGTGGACGGCGAGAAAGGCAACGCAGCCTTCGCGAAGTCCCTCGACCTCGACTACCCGATCCTCAGCGATCCGAACAAGAATGCCGCGAAGGCATTCGGCGTGCTGAACGAAAAAGGCATGGCGACGCGCTGGACCTTCTACATCGGCAAGGATGGCAAAATCCTGCACGTGGACAGGGCGGTGAAACCCGCCAGCCACGCGACGGACATCGCCGCCAAGCTCAAGGAACTCGGCGTCGCGGAGAAGAAATAATCAAGCGCTTCCCGAAATCCCCGTCCTCGTCAGAGGGCGGGGATTTTTGTTGAGACCCTTGGCGGAGCAAGCGGCCGCCCCGCGTGCCGAAGATTGACGTTATAACATTTGTAGCTACAGTGCGGCCATGGTTCTCGAACTGAAACTTCGGAAAGTCGGCAACTCGGTCGGCGTCATCCTGCCGAAGGAAGCACTGGCCCATCTCAAGGTGGGGGAAGGCGACTCCGTGTCCGTGACGGAGGGGCCGGATGGCAGCCTGAGGCTGAGCCCCTCCAAGGCCGAGGTCACCCGCCAGATGGAGGTGGTTCAGGATGTGATGAAGCGCTATCGCCACACCCTGCGGGAACTGGCCAAATGAAAAAGCCGGAGTGGGTGTTGCGCGAGATGGTGTTCGCTGCACACGAACAGTCACTGGCGCAGTTCGGCGGCGCGGCCGGAGTGCGCGACGAGGGGCTGCTGGACTCGGCACTTGGGAAACCCTTGAATCTCTTCGCCTACGGCAGGCCCGATCTTTTCGATCTGGCGGCGAGCTACGCCTTCGGGATTGTCAGGAATCACCCCTTCATAGACGGCAACAAACGGACAGGTTTTGTCGTGGCGGTCGCCTTTCTCGAACTCAACGGGCGCAGATTGCAGGCGAGCGAGGTGGACGCCACCTTGCAGACCCTGGCCCTGGCCGCCGGAGACATGTCCGAGGCCGCGTTCGCCGAATGGTTGAAGGCGAACTCAAAGCGCGCATGAGCGACCCCAGCCGCCCTCGGTCAAAGACACTGAGGACCGGAGCATTCGGCGGATGCTATTTCTTCAAACCCGCCGGCACAGGGGTGAATGCCTTGAAGTTGATGCCCTCCGGCGTGTCGGTGGTGGCATGCACGGTGTAGCCGAAGTATTTCGAGATCGCGTCAAAGGGCGGCAGCAGCGAGAAGTCCATGAGAGCCTTCAACGGCTGGAGCGAGGGAATCGACCCGCCCGTCCCGGGGAGCGGCGAGGCGAACAGTTTCTCCACCGCGCCGGGATCCTTCTTCAACGTCTCCAGCAACAGGCGGAGCGTCTCGCTCTGGTTCTCATAGGCAAACCATCCGGTGTTGAAGCCGCCGACCCTTTTCGCAGCGTCAGCCAGACCGGGCACCTCACTGAGCGGCTTGCCCTGGGCTTCGCCCCGGACCGCCTCCTCCAGCATCGCAACGTCCGTTGACACGGCGAGATAGCCGCCTGCGGTGGAGAGGTTCATCACACCCCGTCCGCCGGGCGAAGGCAGGCCGGGCAGCGGCGAGAGGCTGTAGATTTTGCGGCCCATGAACTCACGTTCCTTCGGCGGCAGCGGGTTGATGGTGAGCAGCGCCTTGAGAAGCGCCTCCGGCTTGGGCGAACCGATGAGGAACAATGTGGGTGGCGAGCCCAGATCGGCCAGCTCCCTCCCACGCGGGGCCTTTTGAACCGTGACGAAGTCCGCGCCGAGATTGCCGATGATCTGCTTGCGCAGGTCGAAGTTGGGGTCCTTCTCCTTGCCTACGTTTTCCATCATCAGCGTGACGATGCCGGCCATCTGCGGGTTGAGGTCGGTGAGGATGCGCTCGAGGGTGGCGAAGGCTTTCTGACCGTCGAGCCGGATGCGGGTGAACTTGGTGGCATCGCCCGCGACGGTCGGCAGCGGCCCCGCCTCGCGGGGTTCGAGTGTGAGCAGGCTGACAAGGCCCTTGCGCCGGGCCTGCGGAGCCTGGATGAACAGCTCGCCCTGCGTCCCCTCGGGCAACTGGCGCACGGCAAACACCACGCCGTCCAGCCCGCCGAGCCCCAGCGCGTCAATGATGCGCCCGGGGGCCATCGACATGGCGAGCGGATTGCCGTCCTGCTGCGGGGCGGGCATCTTGGCAAGGACACCGGTGAGCGCCTTCACGTTGACCCAGCCGAAGGCGTGCGCGTCGCGGCCCACGGTGGTGCGGGCGCGCTCGAACTCCGGTGATTCATCCAGCCCCGCGCCCGCGCCTTCGAGCCGCGCAAGAACCTTCTCAAGTGCCTTCGTGCTTTCGCTGAGCAGCAGCAGCGAGCCGGACTGGCCGACGTAAGGCTGTTTCTTCTTCGGCGCGTCATCAGCCTGCTTCACCACCGTGCGCGCGAACTTCACCCCACGCACCGTTTCGCGCTGGATGGGTTTGTCCGCGTCCGCATCGCGCTTCTCGCAGCGCTCGATGAAGTCATGGAGCTGTTTGGACTTGTCCTTCACATCGAGCAGCACGACGACGTCCGGCCCGGTGGCCGGATCACCCAGCCAGTCGCCGCGCAGAACACCCAGAGTCACCTGCCCGCCGACGAGCGGCTTGAACTCCGCCCAGTCCTTCTCAAAGTTCTTCTCCTGCTCGCCGATCAACTCCCGCAGCTTCAGTTCAAGCTTCTCGGCAAACGGCCTCATCGCCGGGTCGCGCCAGAGCTGGGCGAGCGAAAAATCCTTCGCGGCGGCGGCGGTCCTGTCCCAGTCCGGGATGGTCAGCATGAGCAGCGTGTCGGCGGGCAGCAGCTTTTCGGCCGGCGGAACAGCGGCCCGGGAGGGAAGCGCCAGCGCCAGCGCAGCGGCTGTCCAGAGGCAGGCGAGGGAGTGTTTGAATTTCATTTGATGAGAGCGATGTGGTGGCTGCTGGAGAGAACCCCCGGGGGCGGCCTTAGTTTCAGATACTTCTGCGTCGCGGGGTTGTAGGGGGAAGCCGGCTGGTTGGCAAGCCATGCGACGCTGAGCCGGTGTTTCGCCACTTGCGCCGTCGCCGTGTGCCGTTATCTTCCCGCGCGATGATTCTGGATTTCACAAAGATGAACGGCGCGGGAAACGACTTCATCCTGGCCGACAACCGCGCCGGGACCGTCCGCCTCACGCCCGAACAGGTCGCGCGGCTCTGCCACCGCCAGCGCGGCATCGGCGCGGACGGGCTCATGCTCCTCGTGCCCTGCACCTCCGGACAGGCCGACTGGGCGTGGGAGTTCTGGAACAGCGACGGCAGCCGCGCCGAGATGTGCGGCAACGGCGCGCGGTGCTTCGCCCGCTACATCCAGCGGCTCACCGGAGCGAAGGATCGGGTGACGTTTGAGACCGTCGCGGGCGTCATCACCGCCACCTTCCAGGGCGAGCGGGTGACGGTGAACCTCACGCCCCCGCACAGCCTGCGCCTCAGTGAGCAGATTTCGCTCTCCATCGGCCCCACGACCGTTCACTCGCTCAACACCGGCGTCCCGCACGCCGTGATTTTCGTGCCGGACGCGGACAAGGCGATGGTCCACCAGCTCGGGGCCGAGGTCCGCAATCACGCCCACTTCAAGCCGAAGGGCACGAACGTGAACTTCGCGCAGGTGCTCGGCCCGAACCACATCCGCGTCCGCACCTACGAACGCGGCGTCGAGGGCGAAACACTGGCCTGCGGCACGGGCGTGAGCGCGGCGGCAATGATTGCCTCGCGCGTGCAGGGCTTCACCTCGCCCGTGAAAGTGCTCGTCCAGGGCGGCGACACGCTGGAGGTCAGCTTCAAGTCCAGCGGCGAAACCTTCTCCGACGTGCGCCTCAACGGCCCGGCGGACTTTGCGTTCGTGGGACAAGTGGAAGTCTGAGCCCGGCAATTCGGACGGAGGCACCTTCTCCTCAACCGCAGGAGAGTTCAGTTCGTCCGCCGTTGCACGAATGGCGCGGACACAGACCAAGACGAGTCTGAGGCCTCACAGACGCCGGTTCCATTCGGCAAGTCCATAACGCTCGCGCACCAAACGCCGTGTCTCCTGTTCCGGCCAGGGCTGATCGGATGCGCGTGCCTGCCACGACTCGGCGAGGGCGTGTTTCACAGCACTCGCCGGCAGCGGGAGGTTCACGAGAAAATCACGATGCGGACGCGCCAGGCGGTAGCCAGGCTGACGCGGAGGCTGCGGAGGCAGATACTTCTCCAACAGCGAAAAAACGAACCCCAGGAGCAGGGTTCCATGAAACAGCAGATGTGTGCGCCGGCGGCGCTGGGCGTTGCCGGAGAACTTCCGTCCCCGCCAGACCAGGTCCGTGTCCCCGTCAACCCCGACAGGGCTCCCCAGCAAACCTGACAACGCCCCGACGTTCCGGCCGAGGATGAAGTCGTTCGATTTCGTCACGCTCTGCAACGCCGGATTGGAGGATACTTCGATCACAAGCGCGAAGTTCAGGCAGCCCGGCCCTTGCAGAACGGTCCCGCCGCCGCTGCACCGGCGCAGGACCGGCACGCCATCAGCCTCGCAGGCAGAAAGGTTCACCTCCCGCGCCACCTCGTTGCCATGGCCGACGACGACGAAGGGCGCTGGCGATTCCCAGAACCGCAACGCCATCCCGCCCCGCGCCTCACAGTCGTCCAACAGCGCTTCGTCACACGCTAGGTTTTCGGCGGGTGTCGGCAGCGTGAGATCGAGCAGTTGCAAGGGTGTGGATTGAAGCACGCAAGGGTGATGGAGAACAGCGCGGAAGACTCGCGTCAACAGCGCGGAAAATTGTTCAAGTGGACTTCGATGCGCGGTAGCCCGCGAGTCGAAAGTAGAGGTTCGCCATCCACTTCGGCAGATAATCCTTCACCGAGAGCTTCATCGCCTGCCAGACACAGCGCCGAAGGAAATTGGCAGTGAGAAAGCTCCGTCCCTCCGAACGCGACAACGCCAGCCAAAGCATCGGCCAGCCGAAGAGGTAGAGCTCGCCGCTGTCGCGCACAAGAGCCATCACGTCCGCGTTCTCGGGACGATTGAGGTGATCCAGCAAGCTGATCAACACTTGGCGATGAAGGTCCGCCTGCTTCCGCCCCCGTTTGTAGTAGGATTCCGCGTGGACATAAAACGTCGCAAGCGGCTCTGGGATGAAACAGACACCTTGACGGAAGGCAGCAACGTAAAAGGTGAACCAGTCAGAATGCCAGCGCAGCTCCGGCAGGAACATTCCAGCGCGAATGAAGGCGGCGCGGCGGATGACGGCCGTGTTTGGCGCGAGATGCAAAGCTCCGGATCGTCCGAGAGCGACCAAATCGGTTGGAGAGAGGTAACAGGGCCGGTCGCCCATGCCCACACCCGTGTGCCAGTTCAACCCGGTGGCCACTTCACGAAAATCGCTGATGCCGCAACTGAACGCGGCCTGTGGATGCCGGGACAGGAGCGGCAGGGACTTTTCAAACAACGTCGGATGCGAGGTGTCGTCCGCAGGGGCGAAGAAAATCAGTTCACCGCGAGATGCCTCCACACCCCGGTTCACCGTGAAAACCACGCCGCGGTTCTGGTCATTGCGAAGCAGCCTGACATGTGAATGCCGCCGGCAGTAGCCCTCAATCAGCGCCACGCTGCCATCGGTTGATCCGTCATCCACAACCAGTATCTCCAGCGGCTGCACGGTCTGAGCCAGTAGCGCGTCCAAACAATGCGGCAGCAGTTTTGCGTGGTTGTAGTTGGGAACGACGACCGAGAGCGAGGGCGGGTTCATGCGCAACCGGATGCTGCGGTCTTCTGGAGCACAACAAAGTGTGACGGCATCCCCCAGCTTTGTATAAACCCGGCATCGGTCCGGCAAAACTCCGAGATGCTGTCGGCACTGCCCCGGGTCAGAAGGGGGAACAGCCGCTGATAACTTCGAACCGTTTGCAGGGAAGCTGCGCGGTCGGCGGACTCTGCGAGCACCGAATCCGACTGAAGCAGAGCCTCCAGCCGGGCAAGATGCTCAACGCAGCGCTCCGCGGCGGCACCGTCGTAGCGGTCGATCAATCCATCCGTCAGGCTCAACAAATCCCACAGCGCAGTCTCCAGGCCGGGTTCGTTTCGCGCGAGGAAGTGCTTTCTGCCGAAAAGATGACTAAGCCGGCTGCGGGCGACATAATCGGCTCTCAGGCGGGCGAGCGCTTCTGACGGCAAAGTGCGCTTGAACCAGTGAACTTCCAGCGTATCCGCGTAATGCGGCCAGGAGGAATACAAACTCCAGCCTGCAGCGTGCGCCTCGTCGCACAACGCGCGTGGCTCGGGAAAGTATTTCAGCCGGACGAAGGGGTTCACCAACACATCCATCGTCCACGATTCCATCCGGCGTTTGTGGGGAATGGAATCCCACTTGGGCTGGAACAATGCTTCGGCCGCTGGCTGCGGGGCCAGCCCGGTCAGAGTGCGATAGCGGGCATGGACGACCTTGAGCATCAGCTCCATGAAGGAGCCGTAGGCCTCGCAGTAGAAGACGACAAGGAAGCCGCCGGTGCGCGTCAACTGCGCGCATTTGTCCAACCACAGGCGCGTCGGCAGGATCGTGTAGATGAACCCCTCGGCATCCACCACGTCGAATCGCTCCGCTTCGCTGGTGGGGACTGGAAACTGAAGCACATCCTGTGGATGCAGCGCCTGAAGCCGGGCGGTTTGCTGGAAACGGGCGAAGTAATCGCGAATGGTGGCGTGCGCCTTTTCATGGGGTTCGGCCAGCGTGCAATTCGCGCCCCAAAGTGCGAACACCAGTGAGTTTTCCCCCGCATCCGGACCGAATTCCAGCAACCTCGCGCCCCGGAAGAGCTGGGGTGGCAGTTGCAACTTGTCCGTGAAGAGGCGGCGGCGATGCTCCTCATGGGCAACAAGGTCGGACTCGCCTTGGAAGTGCCCGACGGTGGGCAGGACACTTTGCTGGCGATAGTAACCGTAGAGGGTGTCGTTCATTCTGGTGACTTCGGAAAGGTGAGTTTGTTGGCAAGGCTGCCCTGCCAGAGCAGGGAAAGCCCCCCGTCCACGACAATTTCCTGGCCCGTAATGAAGGCCGCGCCGGAGCTGCACAGGAACCCGACCGCGTCGGCAATGTCACGCGGCGCGCCCATCCGGCCAAGCGGCGTAACACGACGGTAGAGTGCGTGCAGCGCTTCGTTTTTCCGGTAAAACTCCCGCGCCTCGTCCTTGAGCACAATTCCAGGTGTGACGCAATTAACACGGATGCCTCGCGGAGCGAGTGAGCACGCGTAGTAGCGGGCCATCTGCCGCAACGCAGCCTTGGCGGCGTGGTAGCCGACGGGTTGCTCGCCCGCGACAAGACGGCTCGCATTGGAGCCAACAATGACGATGGAATTCGGCGCTTTGCGCTTCGCCCGCACAAATTCACCACACAGCCTCTCAATGGCAATTTTGGTGGCGGTGAGTGAAACATTCAACTCACCCTCCCACTCATCCCCCTCACCCCGGAAGCGCTGGAGAAAAATCAGGTTCGTCAACCGCCCGTTCTGTCTCACCGCCCCGGCCAGCGCGTGCAGCAGCGCGCTTTTGTCAGCCAGATTCACGCTTTGACTCCACACACCGGCCTCTTCGGACTTGCGCCGCCCCAGCACCGTGACGCCGTGCCCGGCGTGCAGGAAAAACTTCACCACCTCACGGCCGATACCACGCGTCCCGCCGACAACCAAAGTGTGAACCTTTGTTTTCATGCCACTGTTGTAACGCCTCGGATGATCCTCAGCTCCGGGAGCGGCACGATGAAGCGCCCGCCCTGGTCCAGGTATGCCTGGTTCTTCCTTTGAAACGGCTCCAGGAACCGCCAGGCCAGCACCAGCACGTAGTCCGGCTTCCGGTCGTAGAGCGCCTGCATCGGCAGCACGGGCGTGTGGTAGCCAGGGCTGAAGGTGCCTTGTTTCCTGGGATTGTCATCCACGACGAACTCGATGAACTCACCGATCTCGAAATGATGCGTCAGCGTCGTCACCGCGTTCGCAGCACCGAAGGCGGCGATGCGTTTTCCCTGCTGCCGCAGGCCGCGCAGCAGTGTCAGCAGGTCCTGCTTCAACTTCTCGATGCGGGCTCCATAGACGTGATGGGCCGCGAGGGTGTGGATGCCCGCCTCGGTTTCCCGGCGGATGAGTTCGCCCACCGAACTTTCCGTCGCACGGCCGCTGTTTGCGTGACAAACCAGGCCGCGCAGGGACCCGCCCTTGGTCGGGATGTGCTTCGCCGCGAAGAGCCGGAGGCCGTGCCGCTCGCAAAACTTCTGCATCGGCTTCACGGAATGATAGTCGAGATGCTCGTGATAAATCGTCTCGAACAGGAGGTTCTGGATGATGGGAAGCTGGTATCCCGTCTCGAACACAAAGACACCTTCCGGGGCGAGCAATTCGCCGATTCCATCGAAGGCGTCACCCACCTGGTCGATGTTCGCGATGACGTTGTTCGCACAAATGATGTCGGCGGGTCCGCGTTCGCGTTTCAGCCGGCGGGCAAGCTCGGTGGTGAAATACTCCGGCAGCGTCTCGACACCGGATTCCGTCGCGCGCCGGGCCACTTCCCGCGCCGGGTCGATGCCCAGCGTCCGCAGCCCGTGTGCCTGAAAGCAACGGAGCAACGTGCCGTCGTTGCTGCCCAGTTCCATGACCAGGCCGTTCGCCGGCGGCCGTGCGACAGCCACCATGTCGGCGGCGTATTGCTTGTAATGCTGGTCAAGCCCAAGTGAGGTCGAGGTCGTGTAGATGTAGCTGCGATAGAGGATTTCCGGGTCCACCACGTCCAGCAGTTGCGCATGTCCGCAGTTGCGGCAAAGAAACAGGTCGAGCGGGAAGCACTCCTGGGGCACGTCCTTCAGCTCCGCAGGCACGAAGCCATCGGCGATGGGCATGGGCCGGAGGCGCAACGCCAGATCAAGTTCGGCACTGCCACAAAGTCGGCAGGTGGTGCGGCGGAAACAGGACTTGCTCATCGGATGAAATTCAACTTTCAGGATTGCGGCCGCGTTTGAAGGCGGCGACGGCTTCCGTCACCCGCCGGGTGAAGGCTCCCACCGCGTCGGGTTGATCTTCCGTCGGAGCCCACGGGGCGAAGATCGTGTCTTCCCGCCTGAACGGCCCGCCGGTGGTTTCGTGGAATACAAACACCGGAGAGCTGATCAGCAACGTGTGATAGACCGGCCCGGCAACCCGGTAGAAGAACCGTCCGTCCGTGCGATACTCGCCCAGCGTGACCACATCGCGGAGCGAGCCGTCTTCGTGAAAGAACACCGCGTCCGCCGTGCCCTCGATGACATGAAGCGACTCGCACTTGTCCACATGCTTGTGCGGCCGCACGTAGCAGCCGCGCTCGTGGACGATGAACATCTCGTGCAGCCGGTCGCCGCTGTCCGGATGCGCGCAGATCCGCTTGCGACGCCGGGGATTCTGCGCCGCCTCCACCTTCAACGCCTCGATGTCCGCCCCGGCGATCTGAACGATGCTGTCGGCGGCGAACACCACTTCCGCGTTGTAGGGTTTGAGCTGCACGCGCAGACCTTTTCAAGCTGGCTTCTCAATGACAAGCGCGTTCCGGCTCGCCGGGAAGATGGACGCGATGCGCCCGCCCCGCCCGACGAACTCATGGTTCCGCGCAATGACTTTTGGCTCCGCCTCGGGGCTGACGGCCAGCAGACAGAGCTTGATGTTCTCCGTGAGCAAACTGGACGAGCCGCGGATCGGCAGCCGCGCGCCGGGCAGGAAATGGTTTTGCTTGTGCGGATTGTCGTCCGCCAGAAACTCGACGAACTCCGCCAGCCCTAGCAGGTGAATCCACGTGCAGGCCAGATGTCCCGCGCCCAGCACGGCGATCTTTCCGTGACGCGCCCGGAAGTCCGTCAGAAACCGGCGCATCTCCTCACGCCGGGCAGGCAGCGATTCGGCGAACGCCCGCGCCCGCCTCTGCTCGGCGGCGAGCGTTTCCTTCGAGGCCACCGCAGCCGGCGCGCCCGCATCCGTCCGCGTCACGCCTACGAGGCAGTTCTCGAATGGATACGGGTGAATTGAAAAGTTCACGAGCGCCGCGCCGCCGCTGGAAACCGTGCTCTGGAACGTCGCCGGGGTAAAATAGACCGTGTGCTCCTCCCACAGCGTCGTGATGTCCCTGAGATCGAACGCCAGCGTGCAGTCCGGCACTTCGAAGACCACGTGGCCGCCGGGTTTCGCCAGCGCGCGCACCGCCGTGATGAAACCGCGCAGATCGTGCGCATGTTCCAGAATATGCCGCGCGATGACCAAGTCCGCCCCTCCCCGCTTCGCGGTGATTGTCGCCGCCCGTGCCAGGTCGAGCCGGGCCTGGATGGATTCCACGCCGCAGCCTTTCCGCGTGATGCCAAGATCGGCTTCCATGTCCAGCCGCCATGCAGTCAGGCCGCGCCGCTGCATCCGGGCCAGCAACGTGTCGTCCTTGAAACTCACTCCTGCGCACACGGCGCCGGGTTTCAATCCCGGCAGGCAGGCCAACGTCTCCGCGACCGCATCCAGATGGCCCTCCGGTTCGTTGTAGGCAATCCAGTCCACCGCCGGCACCAGCTCCGCCGCCGGCACCGGATCGAGCGTCTGCACCAGCCCGCACGCGCCGCACTGGCCGATGACCATCGGGTGCGCAAACTCCGGCGCATCCGCCGTGGTGAGGTAGCGGTTGCAAATGGGATGCGGACCGTAATCACGCAGCAATTCCACTGCGGGGGCCTGGCAGGCAGAACAGGTTCTCATGATGAAATCAGGTGGTTGCGAGGTGCTGTGAAGCCATCGTCAGACGGACGCCTTCGCCCAGGTCTGTAAACTGGAGATCCGGCAGAAGTGCGCGCAGCCGGGCATTGTCGAACCCGTGGTCCGCCTTTCCCTTCGAGCGCGGACGCTGCGTCACGGGACGACTTGATGACACGCACTGCTCCACCGCCGCAACGGCGTCGAGATAGTTGTAACTGCGGCCGCTCGCAAGGTTCAGCACGCCGGCGCAATCCTGAAACAACACTTCGCCGAGCGCCTGCACCGCGTCCGCCACGTAGACGAATTCGCGCTGCTCCGTCCCGTCGCCCCACAGCACGATGGGTTCGCCACGCAGGGCCGATTTTATGAAACCCGTCGGGCCGTAACCGCCCTGGTCGCCGGGACCGTAGATCAGCGGCGGGCGGACGCACAGCAGCGCCGTGTGACCATTTTGTTCCGCCGCCTTCCTCAACAGCAGTTCCGACGCGAGCTTTGCCATGCCGTAGTAGGAGGTCGCGCGCGGCGCGGTTTCCTCCGTGATGCGCGTGTTCGTCGTCTCTTCCCCATAGACCGCCGCAGAACTGAGGTAAACAAACCGCGCGACCGGATGCTGCGCGAGCACTCGCGAGAGGTTCGTGGAGATTTTGAGGTTCGCCGTGAAACTGTCGAGGTTGTCGCCCAGCTGCCGCTTGATGGCTGCCAGCGAGATGACCGCCGCGTCCCGCGTGAACAGACCCGCCAGCCGCGCCGCGTGCTCCTCATTCGTGAGGTCCAGAGCCGGCAGGGCGCGGCCCACGATTTCCGTGCCGGGAGAAATTTCTTTGAGCCGCCTGCAAAGTTGGGTGCCGATGAAGCCTCCGCTCCCCAACACCACGATGCGGCTGAACTCCGGCTTCTTCCCCGCGTTGAGGCACTCGCTCATCCGTGGCTCAACGAGACGGCGGTTCGTCCATCCAGACGAGACAGCGCCCGGCGGCGCGGCCCTGCTTCAAGTCGTCGATGGCCTCGTTGATGTCGTCGAGGCGGTAACGTTTGCTCACCAGACCGTCGAACTTGAGCTTCCCCGCCTGATGGAGCCGCACGAGTTTCGGGATGTCCACCTCGGGCCGGCAGTCGCCACCTTCGGAACCGGTCAGCACTTTTTTGAAGTGCAACGGCAGCGTGTAAAAACTCGGATGCCGCGCGCTCTTTGCCGGAACGCCGACGAGAATGACCCGGCCCTGCGACGCCGTCATCTCGTAGGCTTGCTCGATGATGTCCGCGAGGCCGGTGTTCTCGATGGCCACATCCGCGCCCGCCGCGCCAACGATCTTGCGGACTTCCTCGACGAGATTCACGCCGCGCGCATTGAGCGTGTGCGTCGCCCCGAGCTTCCTGGCCAGCGCCAGTTTGTGGTCGTGCAAGTCCACGCCGATGATCGGGTGAGCGCCGACCATCGCGGCGAACTGCACGAGGTTCAACCCCACGCCGCCGGTGCCGAGAATGACGATGCTCTCGCCGATGCCGAGCCTGGCGTTGTTGTTCAGCACGCCCATCGCGGTCGTGACCGCGCAGCCGAAGAGCGCGCCGGCCTCGGCGTCGAAGTCCGCCGGGATGCGCGTGACGCGATTTTCGGAGACGACGGAATACTCGCCGAAGGTCGTGATCCAGCCGGAGTTGATCTTGGGGAAACGCTTCGACGTGTAGGCCGCCACCGGCCCCTGCAGACCCGCGCCCTTGCGCCAGTGACACACAACGCGGTCGCCGGGCTTTACGTTCGTCACGCCTTCGCCGACTTCCTGCACGGTGCCGGTCGCCTCGTGACCGAGCAGGTGCGGGAGAAATTTGTCCGGGCCCTTCGCGCCCTCGATCTCATTGATCTGCGCGCCGCAGATGCCGCTGCAATGGATCTTCACGAGCACCTGCCCGAAGCGCAGCGGGCCGGACTCGATTTCTTCAATCACGAGCGGCTGCTTCAGCTCGGTGAGAATGGCTGCCCTGAACTTCATGCGTGATGTGAAACCCGCTGTTTACTCGAAGTAAATGAACTCGTAGTCGCCGGTGAAACCGAAGTGGTTGTAGAGCCAGATCCACTCCGCGGTGTCGAAGAACGACTCGGCGGTCAGCGCCCAGCACTGGAGGTTGAACTGCTCCTGCTCGTTGCGGTAGCTCTCCAGCATCACGTAGCCGCGCTTGCCCACGCGCTCGACTTCCGCCAGGGCGGTCTTCAGCTCGAAGATGCGGAGGTTGTGGAAGCAGCCCAGCGAGATCACGAGGTCGAAATGCTTGTCTCCCCACGGGTAGGCGTCCTGCGCACGGTAGCGCATGAGCTTTGGGCGCACCGGCTCCGGCGCGGTGGCCATGCCGTGCTTCGATATGTCGAAGCCGACCAGCTCCGCATTCGGCAGCAACTGCTGGAGTTCGTAGAGCAGGTGCGCCTTGCCGCAGCCCACATCGAGGATCTTCGCGTCCGGCTTGAGCTGGTAGTGGGCGATCATCTGCTCCGCCACGGCCTTCCAGCGCCCGTCGTATTTGTAGCCGCCGTAGCCGAAGCGCCGGTCGCCATCCCAGTAGTCGAACTCGTATTCCTTGGCCTTGAGCATGCAGGCGACCTTGTCGTCCACCATGCGGTCAATGTATTTGCGCGCCGTCCGCTTGTGCAGCGGCGTGAAGAAGTTCATCAGTTGGCCCATAGGTCAGGAAAGTGTCAGGGTGGAACAGGTGTGAAGAAAGCGGAATCTGCCGGCAAAAATGTTCAGGCGGACCGAGTCGCCAGGCTTCGCCGTCATCACAAGAGCGGGCCGATGAGGCTCGCGATCACGGACGTCAAGTTGTGCTCGTTGTTCCATCAGGCCGGGACAATTGGCGCGGAATGAATACCGGACCGCAGGCGCCAGGGGAAGTCGGGAAGTGGCTGTAGATGCGGCTTCCTCCAGACCCGCATTCTTCCGAACTGGCAACGGAAGACCTGTTTCCGGCATAGTCCCCCGGCGACCGGGCTGCTGCCAGAACACAGATCACTTTCTCCACATGGACATCAAACGCGCCATCATCACCGCCGCCGGCAAGAGCCAGCGCACGCTCCCGCTCCAGTCCCTCGTGGACCGCGACGGCCAGACCAAGACCGCCCTGGCCATCATCATCGAGGAAGTCCTCGCGGCGGGCATCGAGGAGCTGTGCGTCGTGGTCTGCCCCGGCGATGAGAAGGCTTACCGCGCCGCAGCCGGTGAGCACGCGAAGCGCCTGGAGTTCGTCGAGCAGAAGCAGCCGCTGGGCTACGGCCACGCGGTGTCGTGCGCGGCGAAGTTCGCCGGGAAGAAGCCGTTCCTCCTGCTCGTCGGTGACCATCTTTACGTCAGTGGCGAAGTCCGCCGGTGTGCGCAGCAGCTTGTCGAGGTCGCGGCCAAGGAGGATTGCGCCGTGTCCGCCGTGCAGGCCACGCACGAGAGCAAGCTGCCTTACTACGGTGCAGTGGGCGGACGCCTCGTCGCCGCGCGCAAGGGCCTCTACGAAATCACCGAGGTCGTCGAGAAGCCCACCCCCACAGAAGCCGAGCAGCGGCTGATCGTCCCCGGCCTGCGCGCGGGCCACTACCTCTGCTTCTTCGGGATGCACGTTCTCACGCCGACCGTCATGGCGTTGCTGGCGGAGGAAGTCGCTGCGGCCGGCACACGCGGCGGCGTCCACCTCTCCGCCACGCTGGCCAAGCTCGCGCGCAAGGAGCGTTACCTCGCCGCCGAACTGACCGGTCGCCGCTACGACATCGGCGCGCACTACGGCCTGCTCACCGCGCAACTCGCGCTGGCCCTCAGCGGCAAGGACCGGGATGAAGTGCTGACGGGGCTGGTGGAGCTGCTGGCGCAGCGGGCGAAGTGAGGAAGCAAATCAGGGTAGGACAATCCTCAATTCACCCCATGCTCGTTGATCTCATCACTTCCCGAAAAGCGGCCAGGCGCAACGCCTCGCTCGACGCGCAGTGCCGCGACCTCACCGCCGCCCAACTCCTCGCCGAGTGTGCCGAACTCGACGCCTTCCGCCGTCGCGCGGACAACCTCTACGAACGCGTCCGCGCCCTCTTCTTCCTCTACGCCATCCATCGGTTTCATTTGCCGGCAAAGCTGGTAGTCGCCGAGGTGAGGAGGCGGATTCCTAAGACTGACAATGCCACCGAGGTCCGCCTCCTTACCTCGGCGGCTACGGGCCTCATCCCGTTCGGTGGCTACGAGCAGCTCCTCCACCGCCGCTTCGAAGAGGCGATTGACACCTTCCTCGCCGCGCAAGCCAAGCACGGCCCCAGCGACGGCCTTTGCTCCGCGCTCGCCAACGCCTATCACCGCCTCGCCTTCCAGACGCTCGCGGACCAGGTCCGCCGCAGCGTCCGCAGCGTGCGCGGCAACCAGTGGATGTTCCGCGTCGGTCATCCCGCCGACCAGCCACTCCGCCTCCGCCCCGAGCTGCTTCAGCGCGCGCCCGACGGCACCTACCCGATTCTCCGCGAGCTGACGCCCGTGCGCATGGACCTCACGCACTCGGCGTGGAGCGATATCTTTTTCCTCGGCATGGATTTCCCCGAAGGCGCGAAGGTGCTCAACGTCTCCGTGGACCTCGGCATCCACGGCCGCGATACCGCGCCGCGTCCGCCCGTCAGCGCGTGGCTCCGCGTGCTCGACGAGCCGGTGCTGCGCCTCACCTCGGTGGACTTGGGTGCTACGGCGGACCTCACCGCGCTGTCCGACGTGTTTGATTTCGCGAAGGATTACCTCGGCCTGCTCAAGGCCGCCGTCATCGCGGCGGGCGTTGTGCCGCCGGGCATTGAAGGCAGCGGGCAAAGCCTCGCCGAACTGCTCGCGCGCATCGTCGGGCCGGGGCGCGGTTTGGAACTCGTCTCGTGTGTGAACGACATTCCCAAAGGCTCACGCCTCGCCGTCAGCACGAACTTGCTCGGCTCGCTCGTGAGCGTGCTCATGCGCGCGACGGGACAGGCCTCGTCGCTCACCGGAGAATTGCAGGAGAATGAGCGCCGCATCGTGCTCGCCCGCGCGTTGCTGGGCGAATGGCTCGGCGGCTCGGGCGGCGGCTGGCAGGACAGCGGCGGCGTCTGGCCCGGCATGAAGCTCATCGAGGGCGTCATCGCCGGCGAAGGCGACCCCGAGTTCGGCGTCTCTCGCGGCCGGCTCATGCCGCAGCACCGCATCCTCAACCTCGACGACGCCTCCGCCGAGACGCGCCGCAAACTGCAAGACTCCCTCGTGCTCGTTCACGGCGGCATGGCGCAGAACGTCGGGCCGATTCTCGAGATGGTCACGGAGAAGTATCTCCTGCGCTGCGAAGCCGAGTGGCGCGGACGCCAGGACGCGCTTCGCATCCTCGACGAAGTCCTTGCCGCGCTGAAGGCCGGCGACATCCGTGCCCTCGGCGCCGCCACCACGCGCAACTTCCGCGAGCCGATTCAGGCCATCATCCCGTGGGCCTCGACTTACTTCACCGAGCAGCTCATCGAGCGCGTCGGTCGCGAGTTCGGCGATGACTTCTGGGGCTTCTGGATGCTCGGCGGCATGAGTGGCGGCGGCATGGGCTTCATCTTCGCGCCCGGGCGAAAGGCCGAGGGCCAGCGGCGCTTGCAGGAAATCATGTCCGCGACAAAGCGTGAATTGCAGCACGCGCTGCCGTTCGCGATGGAGCCGGTGGTCTTCGACTACGCCATCAACGAGCGCGGCACCTGTGCCGACCTCCTCGCCACCGACGCCGCGCTGATGCCTTCCGGTTACTACGCGCTGACCGTTCCGAGCCTGCTCCGCACCGACCGCCAGGAACTCCCCGCCGCGCGCCGCGCCGAGTTGGACAAGTTTGCCGCCGCCTGCCGGGCCAAGCCCGAGCTGCGCGGCATGGTGCAGACCTTGTTCGACACGATGTTCCCGCGCTTGAAGGAGGAGAGAGCCGGCACGCAGACGCTCGACGAGTTGCTCGCCGCGAATGGCTTCGACCGCGAAGCCCACGAAGCCATCCGCGCTGACTTGAAAAGCGGGCGCATAGGCCTCGCGCAGAACCGGCTGCCGGCCAACAGCGTCATCGAAGACGTCCGCCCGGAGGACGTGACCGACATGCGTGACGGGGCGCGAACGCAAACACTGCCCGAGGCAGCGGAGCCGCCCGCTGTAGTAGGCCGGGCTGCCAGCCCGGCAAGTAGCGCGGGCTGCCAGCCCGCAACTGATGCGGCTCATTCCGCAGCCATTGAGCCCGCCAGTCCTCCCGGCGGACTGGCAGTCCGCTCTACAACTTCGGGCCGGCGGCCCGAGCCACTGGCCGCGTCTGTGGGGCGCACCCGGTTCACCGCCTTCGACCCCAAACGCCCCGCCAGCATCTACCTCCGGCACCTGCCGCACTGGCGGCAGGATGGCGGGACTTACTTCGTCACCTTCCGCCTCGCGGACTCCCTGCCGCAGACGAAAGTTCGCCAGTTGCAAGAAGAGCGGGAGCAGTGGTTGAAGCGCTATCCCGGCACCCTGACCGCAGAGCGACGACGTGAGCTGTCCGAGTTTCTCTGGGAATGGCAGGAGCGCGAGCTGGACCAAGGTCACGGGAGCTGCGCGCTGACCCGCTCGGACATCGCCGACGTGGTCGAGGAATGTCTGCGGCACTTCGACGGTCAGCGCTACGAGCTTGGCTCCTTTGTCATCATGCCCAACCATGTCCACCTGCTGGTGCGTCCGGTGATGGGCCATGAGCTGACCAGGCTGCTGCACACCTGGAAGTCCTACACCGCCAAGGAAATCAACCGCCGCCTCGGTCGCACCGGCACGCTGTGGCAGGAGGAGTCCTTCGACCACATCGTCCGCAACGAGGCGGAGCTGGACCGCTACGGGCGCTACATCGAGGCCAATCCGGCCCAGGCGGGCCTGGCCAAGGGCGCGTATCGGCTCGGTTGGGGCAGTGCCGCGCTTGCGCCCGAAGCCGGTGCCACAGTAGGCCGGGCTCCCAGCCCGGCAGGTAGTGCGGGCTGCCAGCCCGCAGCCTCGGAGCCGTTGCCACCGCCAAAGGGCGCAGGAAGCGGACTGGCAGTCCGCTCTACAACCTCGGGCCGGCGGCCCGAGCTACTACGGGAGCGCGGGCTCGCCGCTCTCCGCAATGGTGAAGCCGCCGTGGTCACGCTGGCTGCCGGAGCCGCCAGCCGTTGGACTCAAGGCGCGGGCGTGGTGAAGTCGCTGCATCCATTCTGCAAACTCGGCGGACGGCACCGCACGTTCCTCGAAGTTCACCTTGCCAAGTCACGGAAGGTCGCCCGGCTCGCGGGCAAGTCCGTCCCGCACGTGGTCACGACGAGTTACCTCACGCACGCTCCGCTTTCGGAGTTCCTCGGGGCGAACCAAAACTACGGCTACGACGGCTCGCTGCTCCTGAGCCGGGGCGCGAGCGTCGGCCTGCGTCTGGTGCCGACGGCGCGCGATCTGCGCTTCGCGTGGGAGGAGATGCCGCAGCAGGTGCTCGACGAGCAGCAGCAGAAAGTCCGCGACTCCTTGCGCGCCGCGCTCCTGCGCTGGGCCGAGTCCGCCGGCGAAGCCACGGACTACCGCGACAACCTGCCGCTCCAATGCCTCCACCCCGTCGGCCACTTCTACGAAGTCCCAAACCTGCTGCGCAACGGCACGCTCGCCGCGCTGCTCCGCGAGCGTCCACAGCTCAAGACCTTGCTGCTGCACAACATTGACACCACCGGCGCAAACCTCGACCCGGCGTTGCTGGGCCAGCATCTCGCGAGCGGGGCGACCTTGAGCTTCGAGGTCATCACGCGCCGGCTCGATGATCGCGGCGGTGGTCTCGCGCGCGTGGACGGGCGCACGCGGCTGGTCGAGGGTCTCGCGATGCCGCACGAGGAGCTGGAGTTTGGCCTGAGCTATTACAACACGCTGACAACATGGATTGACGTGGATGGTTTTCTGCGCGCGCTGGGTCTGACGCGCGAAGACATTCTGCGTAGCCGCCGAGGTCAGGAGGCGGAATTTGGTGAAACCACGAAATCCGCCTCCTCACCTCGGCGGCTACAGGACGAGGCAGACACGAAAATCACCGCCGCAATCCGTGCGCTTGCCGCGAAGGTGCCGACTTACATCACCACGAAAGACGTGAAGAAGCGCTGGGGCCACGGGCAGGAAGACGTTTTCCCCGTCGCGCAGTTCGAAAAGCTCTGGGGCGATCTCACCGCCCTGCCGGAGATTGATTCGCGCTTCCTCGTCGTGGACCGCGCCCGCGGCCAGCAGCTCAAGGATCAGGCCCAGCTCGACGGCTGGCTCCGTGACGGCTCGGCGGCTTACGTCGAGAGCCTGTGCGCGTGGGAATGATTCACGGCGGGAAGCCGATGGCCAGTTTCACGGCGGAGTATTCCGGGTGAATCTTGCCATCGCGGGTGCGGATGATGAGCTCGGGCTCCGTCCAGGTCTGCCCGCGAAACCACTCGGGCAAATCCGTCGCGCGCATCATGCCGAACAGGCCAACCAATGGTGCTTCGCCTTCGCGGAACACGACCGGACGCCGGCGCACGATGACCAAACCCGCCTCGCGCGCCCCGGCCTCCACACGCGCCTGTTGCGCTGGTTCGTAGGGAAACACGCAGGCGAAGAATCCACCAAGCGCAAGGTGGCGTGCCGCCGTGCTGCAATAGTCCGCCACCGTCCCGCGCAGCTCGAAGCGGCAGGCGAGCTTCTGCGGATGATCGCTCTCCACGCCGGTGCCGGGCGGAAAATACGGCGGGCTGCCGGTGATGAGGTCGAAACGCTCCTCCGCTCGCAGCGCGTCCGGGCTGCGGAAATCGCCCTCGCGGATTTCGTAGCGGTCCTCGACGCCGTTGAAGCACGCCGACTTCCGGGCCAGCGCCACGCTTGCCGCCTGTGCCTCCACCGTCACCAATCGCGCGCCGGCCAACCGCCACGCCACGATCATCCCCACCGTGCCGATGCCGCTGCCGAGGTCCAGCGCCGTGCGCGCCGTGGGACACCAGCTCGTGCCATACCACGCTGTGAGAATGTCGTCCGTTGAGAAGCGATGACCATCGCGCAATTGGAACAGGCGGAAGTGCCCGCTGATGGCGTCCAGCGTCTCGTCCGGGGCGACGGTCAGGCCGGCGCTCAAGCCCGGCGGCACCGGGCCTGGTTTGGCCCAGCCTTTGAAATGCGTTTCAGCAGTCACGGGATTGAGAATAGGGACAGACGATTCGGTGGCCAAGCTGTCGTAATTGCAGCCTACGACGGCCTCGCCTCACTCGTAGCGCAGCGACTCCACCGGGTCGAGGTTTGCGGCCTTGATGGCGGGATAGGTGCCAAAGGCGATGCCGACAACGGAGCAGATGACCAGCGCGATGACGGCCCAGTCGAGGGGGAAGACGGGCGGGAGCTTCAGGTAGAGCGCGCCGAGGTTGCCGCCCACGATGCCGAGCGCGATGCCGATGACGCCGCCGATTTCACAGATGACGACGGCCTCCACGAGGAACTGCGTGAGGATGTTCCGCTTCTTCGCCCCGATGGCGCGGCGGATGCCGATCTCGCGGGTGCGCTCGGTCACGGAGACGAGCATGATGTTCATGATGCCAACGCCGGCGGCCAGGAGGGCGATGCTGCTGACCACCGCCACGCCCGCGCGGATGGCCAGGGTGAGGTCCCGGAACTGCGCGATGAGCGAGTCGTTGGATGAGATTTCAAAATCGTCCGGCTCGCCGGGCGGGACTTTGCGGGCCTTGCGCAGGACGCCGCGCACCTGCTCCATGGTGTCGTCCATGTCGCCCTGGCCGTGCGCCTGGACGTAGAGCGACAGGCTGCGCCATTGCGTGCCGCCAAAGCGGTTCAAGCCCGTGGTGATGGGGATGAGGATGAAGTTGTCCTGCGCCTGCCCGCCAAGGCCGCCCTTGGGTTCGAGGTAGCCGACGACATGGTAGTTCACACCCATGAACTTGACGCTCTCACCGAACGGCGAGCCCTGGGGAAAGAGCTTCTTCATCACCGTGTTGCCCAGCACGCAGATGTTGCGTGAGCTGTCGAGATCCCCGGGCAGGATCCCCCTGCCCGCTTCGACGATCCAGTTCCGCGCGGCGAAGGCCTCCGGCGTGACGGCGATGACGCCGACATCAGGGTTCGTGGTGTCGAAGCGTGAAGCCACCTCGCCCGAGGCCACCGGCGCTTCGGCGGCCACGCTCCGGGCGCGCGTGGCCTGGTCACGCAACGCATGCCAGTGCGACAGGGTGAGGTTCTTGCGGCGGCGATATTTCTCCCAGCCAGACGGCCCCTCAAAGGAGATCGCCGGCCACCGCTCGATGGTGAAGGTGTTCGCACCCAGCCCGCTCAACTCGCCCTCGATGTTCTGCTGGAGGCCGCGCATCGCGGTCATCACCAGGATGATGCTGAACACGCCGACGGTGACGCCTACGAGCGTCAGCGCGGAGCGGAGCTTGTGCGCGGCCAGCGCGGCCAGGGCCATGACGCAGCTCTCCACCGCCTCGATGCGAAGGAGGGCGAAGGTGGAGGGACGGGCACGGGTGCTCACGAGGGGAAACAAACGGGAATGTCCGCCATCCCGACTCGAAACGGCAGGGGAAAGACCGGCGGCACGGGCTGCTCTTCCATGCCGGCATTTCGGATCGCAACGACTGCCATGCCCGCAAACTGCGGGAAAGCCGGCGGAGGCACGAGCAAAAATCCGGGGAGGTTGTGCTTGCCAAAGTGCGGCTCCTCCCTAGATTTGGCCGCTCTTGTGCCTATGACGTTATTTTCAATCGCAGGTTTGATCGCCCAGGCCGCTCCCGCGGGAGAGCCGGCGATCAACCCCAAAGCCCAGATGATGCAGACCGTCGGCATGATGGTCATCATGCTGGTGGCCTTTTACTTCATCCTCATCCGCCCGCAAAACCAGCAGCGCAAGAAGCAGGAGGAGATGATCAAGGCGCTCAAGAAGGGCGACAAGATCGTCACCAGCAGCGGCATCCTCGCCGTCGTGATCGCGGTCAAGGACCGCAGCGTCAGCGTCCGATCCGAGGACACCAAGATGGAAATCCTCAAGTCCGCCGTCGCCCAGGTTGTCGAGGACTTCGACAAGGCCGACCCGGCGGTCACCCCTCCCGCCGCCGCGAACAAGTAGCCTGCGACCCACCTTCCCGCATTACCCGTCCATGCAACGCAACAATTTCTGGCGCGCCATCCTCGTCCTGTTCATCACCGCCTGGGCGGCCTACGAGATATACCCGCCCGCCGACCGCAACCTGATTGACGTCTTCGAGGAGCGCGCGACCCGCAAGGACACCAACTACAACGCCGTCGTCAAAAAGGCGCGCGAGCTGGACAAGCAGTTTCCCGAGCGCAACTTCGCCAATTTCCGCGACGCCATCGGCACCAACTCGCTGACGAACTTCGTCGCCTACAGCGTGGCCGGGGAAAAGGATCCCAACCGGACCATCCTGGGCCGCCTCCAGCGTGAGGCCTCCGGCAAGATCAAGCTCGGCCTGGACCTGCGCGGCGGCACGTCGTTCCTCGTGGGCGTGGACACGAACAAGATGGCGCAGACGGTGGACAAGAAGGCGCTCGTCAGCCAGGCCATCGAAGTCATCCGCAAGCGCGTGGACAAGTTCGGCGTGGCCGAGCCGATCATCGTCGCCGAGGGCGAGGACCGCATCGTGGTGCAGATGCCCGGCCTGAGCCAGGCCGAGCGCGACGCCGTGCGCGACGCGCTCACCAAGCCCGCCTTCCTGGAATTCCGCATGGTTCACCCCGACAGCGACCGGATGATGGCGCAGGGCCTCATGGCCCCGGGCCACGAAGTGCTGATGCAGCGCCGGAAAGGCCAGGACGGCCGGGATTATCTGGACCGCGTCCTGGTGAAGACCAAGGCCGAGCGCGGCCTGACGGGCAAATTCATCGAGCGTGCCGGAGTCATCCGCGACAACGTCTCGAACCGTCCGCAGATCACCTTCAAGTTCAATGCCGAGGGCGGCAGGATTTTCGGCGAACTGACCAAGGAGCACACCCGCGAGCGCATGGCCATCGTGCTCGACGGCGAGCTTTACTCCGCGCCGGTCATCAACGAGCCAATCCTCGGCGGCAGCGGCGTCATCAACGGCGACTTTGACCTGAAGGAAGCCTGGCAGCTCGCCAACGTGCTCGAGAATCCGCTCGAAACGCCCGTCCGCCTGCTCGACACCGAGGAAGTGGACCCCTCGCTCGGTCGCGATGCCATTCAGAGCGGCTTGAGCGCGGCGATCTACGGCACGCTCGCCGTCGCCATCTTCATGCTGGTGTATTACCGCAAGGCGGGCTTCGTGGCGGACGTCGCGCTGATCTTCAACAGCGTGATCCTGCTGGGCGTCATGTGCTCGGTGGGCACCACGCTCACGCTGCCGGGCATCGCGGGCATCGTGCTCACCGTCGGCATGGCGGTGGACGCGAACGTGCTGATCTACGAGCGCATCCGCGAGGAGCTGGCCAAGGGCAAGTCCATCCGCGGTGCCATCGCCGCAGGCTATGACCGCGCGTTCGGGACCATCTTCGACTCGCACATCACCACGCTGATTTCCTCCGTCATCCTGATTTATCTCGGCACCGGCACGGTGAAGGGCTTCGGCGTCGCGCTGACCATCGGCGTGGCCCTGAGCCTGTTCACGGCGCTGGTCATCACGCGCCTGATCTTCGACTGGATGCTCACGCGCGGCCTGACCGCGCTGCCGATGATGCACGTCATCAAGGCGACGAACATCGACTTCATGCGGTGGGCCAGGCCGGCCTTCATCGCCTCGTGGCTGATCATCGTCATCGGGTGCAGCTGGGGCGTTTTCGCCCGCGGCAAGCAGGTGTTTGGCCCGGACTTCCTCGGCGGCGACGCGTTGATGTTCAGCTTTGAAAAGAAGGTCGAGACCGACAAGCTCCGTCACGCGGTGGCCGAGGTGGAATACCAGTTCAATGAAGGTGCCGTGACGCAGAAGCGCAAGGTGGGCGATCCGACGATCCAGTATCAGCAGAACATCGCGGCCAAGTCCGAGACCCTGCGCATCACCGTCCCCTCGCAGTCCGGCGCAGCGGTGAAGACGGCGCTGGTGAAGGCCTTCCCCGAGGCAAAGTTTGACCTCAAGCAGTCCCGGCAGGTCGGCGCCGTCATCGGCCGGGAGATCATGAACAGCGCGTTGTGGGCCGTGGTGCTGTCCCTCTTCGGCATCCTGTTCTACGTCGCGGTGCGCTACGAGTTCAGCTTCGCCATCGGCGCGGTGCTCGCCGTGGTGCATGACGTGCTCATGACCATCGGCATCTACTGCCTCACCTCCCTTTGGAGCGAAGGCCGGCAGTTCAACGCCACCAGCGTCGCGGCCATCCTCACCATCATCGGCTTCTCCATCAACGACACCATCGTCATCTTCGACCGCATCCGCGAGGACCTGAAACTGGGCGTGCGCGGGACGTTCCTGGAGCTGGTGAACCAGGCCCTCAACCAGACACTGAGCCGGACGATCATCACCAGCGGCACGGTGTTCCTCGCCACGCTGGTGCTGTATGTCTTCGGCGGCGGCGTCATCAACGACTTCGCCTTCATGTTCCTGGTCGGCGTCACCACCGGCACCTACTCGTCCATCTACATCGCCAGCGCGCTGGTGCTGTGGTGGCACAAGGGCCAGCGCCCGGACATCGGCAGCGGGGTTGTCG
>Ga0172379_10002214_pt1 | contig 35319 bp, 40 predicted proteins | sample GrowelOW334metaG_FD_119756 | JGI IMG/M metagenome (GOLD analysis project Ga0172379, IMG submission 119756) | Groundwater microbial communities from an aquifer near a municipal landfill in Southern Ontario, Canada - Groundwater well OW334 metaG | ecosystem: Environmental > Aquatic > Deep... | reverse complement strand
GCTCTTGCCATTGTGTTACGAGCGTCCTCGCAATTCTTTCTAATCTGCTGTAGTGATAGCGACATGATCTAGCCTTTCTTTTCCATAAGTGTATGTGCTGCCATGGCTAGGTGTTTTCCAGTTAGGCCAAAGTGTTCAAACAACTCTGCAGGCTTGCCTGACTCACCAAAACGATCACGCATACCAATACGTTTCATTAGTACCGGGAACTCCTCGCCCAATAATTCTGCTACAGCTCCCCCAAGTCCACCATTTATCTGGGCTTCCTCCGCAGTGATGACAGCCTTTGTCTTTTGGACACTCTTAAGTATTGTGACGGCATCAAGGGGCTTGATAGTCGGGCAATGGATGACCTCAGCGTCTATGCCGTCCTTAAATAGCATCTCTGCTGCTACCATTGCATGATAAGTCATGGTGCCGGTTGCAATGATAGTCAGGTCAGAACCTTCGGTCATAACATAGGCTTTACCGATTTCGAACGGAGTCTTGGCAGTTGTGATAGTTGGTACCGCTTCCCGGGCCAATCTCAAGTAAGTTGGACGACTATCTGTCGCTAGAGCAAGTGTTGCCTTCTCTGCCTCGACGCTATCACATGGTGCAATAACTACCATGTTTGGCAGTGCGCGCATAAGCGCTATGTCCTCAAGCATCTGGTGAGTTGCCCCGTCAGGCCCGACAGACACTCCAGCATGTGAACCTACTATTTTAACTGGTCTGTCATTTAGGCAAATAGTTGTCCGAATTTGCTCCCAGTTACGGCCAGGACTAAATGCAGCGTAGCTACTCACAAATGGTATTTTACCCATGGCAGCCAGGCCGGAAGCCACAGTAACAAGGTTCTGCTCTGCTACGCCAATCTCAACAAACCTTTCAGGAAATTCATTCCTGAATAAATGCATCTGGGTGGACTCGGTAAGGTCAGCACAAGCGGCTACGACATTCTCGTCGCGCTTCCCAGCCTCGAGCAAGCCTTTACCAAAACCCTTTCGATTTGGCTCCATAACAATGTCTTTAGCTAAAATATCAGGTACAAGATAAAGATTAGGCATAATTCTAATTCCCCGCCTGCATAATGATTGATATCTGATTTAATGTATTAAAGTTAAAGCCCCCATTAACCTCTGGGTCATCATTGCTAAACCTAAGCCCTGTACCGGATCTGTTCGAATCCGTAACACTGATTTTTATGCCGGCGTCTTGAAGCCCTTTCCTCATTTTTGCAGCTACGGTCTCTTGGCTGGCTGGACCGTATGAATAGGTGAACTGACATGACCCGTGAGGAGAATCAACTATATCACCATAACTACAGATTTCTTTAACCAAGATAACACCCTCCGGCAACGTCACGCTTGAAATTACCCGCTTGATACTGCTCACTTCAGAACGGCCGGAGATGTAGTAGTCTGCGACTAGCCATATTAGAGGGCTAAAGGCTAGCAGAGCTACCGCCGTTATTGTAAGTCTCTTGGAATTACTCATGTTCGCTCCTAATCTTACCGCGAAGCGTTCGGAGCTCGTTTAGCGCAATCACCGCCTGTTCGTGGTTTGGTACGCCACTACCTGGGGCACCACCATGCCAATGGAAATCATACTCCATAAAGTCAACACCCTTACCGGGGACTGTGTGTGCAATGATCATCACGGGTTTTTCAACAATTGCACGACCCATAGCACATGCATCAATGACAGCTTCTATATTATTGCCGTCAATTTCAATCACGTGCCAACCAAAGGCTTCCCATTTAGCTTTTAGATCCTCAAGTGGCATAACAGACTCAGTAGGGCCATCAATTTGGATGTTGTTACGATCTGTTATGGCGATAATGTTATTTAGCTTATACTTGCCCGCCAGCATTGCGGCCTCCCAAACATTGCCTTCGTCTTGTTCGCCGTCACCCATTACCGTATATATCCAACGGTGGTTTTCTTTGTTCATACGAAAAGCTAGCGCCATGCCACACGCTTGACTTAGCCCAGAGCCAAGAGGCCCACTAGTGTTTTCAAGGCCCGGCAGTCGCGTGCGCTCAGGGTGTCCCTGCAGCCTAGAGCCCAGCTGCCTTAGAGTCATTAGTTCTTTCTTATCAAAGTAACCTGCGTGGGCCATGGACGCATATTGGACGGGGACACAGTGGCCATTGCTTAGTAGAATAATGTCGCGTTGATCCCAATCCGGCTTTATAGGATCGTGTTTCATGATGTCAAAGTATAACGCAGTAAAGATATCTGCTAATCCAAGTGGACCAGCACTATGCCCACTTCCAGCTTGTTCTAACATCTTAATGATGTCCTCACGGATCTGGTTGGCTTTAAGTTCTAGTTGCTCAATTGTAAGTTTAGTTTTCATGTGTTTTTGGGAGAGTCCATTACTCTTAACAGTGTAGCATAAGCGGCATGGGGATCGGTCGATTTTTGAATAAAGCCACCGACGTTAAGTACATCAACACCCGCGTTTATAAGCTGCGCCAGATTTTGATCGTTTATACCGCCGTCCCATGCAATTTCAGCATCGGGGTGATGGGATTTGACCTTTTGGACTTTATCCAACAACCCAAGATCGGCTATCCCGCCGTGATGTCCCAGATTGCCACTAAAAATTAAAACCTGGTCAAAGCTATGCATGATCTGAAAGGCATACTCTATTGGTGTATCTTGGAGAATCGCCAAGCCAGCCTTAATGTCATGTTTGTGAAGCTCTGCCACGAAGTGCATATGATGCACATGGGCTTCATTATGAATAACCACCATATGGGGTTTAAGCCTAATTAACTCATCCAGTACGGCCATCGGCTCCTGGTACATTAGATGAATATCGCAGAGTGGGCCATGCGGCAGCCAAATATCTGATAATGGTGGTGATTTAGACGGCGCAAACACGCCGTCCATAAGATCAATATGTATACGTTTGGCAAATGGCAGAACATTCTGCATCTGTTGATGGTATTCGTGTTCTGTATAGGCAGTTATTGTCGGGCATATTGCCGTCATTACATCTGGTCCATTTCCTGTATGCGGCGAGCAAACCTTGGAGCAGCCGCAAAAGGAGTGTTTAAGAAAGTCTCGACCAAAACATTGGCGCTATCTTTCTCAAAGATTTTTGATGGTAGACAAAGAATATTTGCATCGTCATCGTTACGGGCAGCCCTAACGGATTCTCTGTCATAGCCAAGCAGTGCTCGGATGCCCTTGAAACGATTTGCCGCCATACACATCCCCTGCCCGCTGCCGCATATCAATATACCTCGCGCCTCAGGATCGTCACTGCCTAGGACGTCCTTTACGACCTGCTGAGCAAAGATCGGGAAATCATCGTCGGCGTTGAGCTTGGTGTCACCGTCATCGACAACATCATAGCCAGCCCGCTTTAGATAGCTAATCAACGCATTTCGTAGCTGGAACCCGTTGTGATCTGCCCCGATATATACCTTCATAGTGCCATTTCCTTAAGAGTGGTGTTCGCTGTGGTCTTCTTTTTGGTGGAGCAATCGCCCAACATCAGAAACAACTTCAACTAAGCGGTTGCTGTAACCCCATTCATTATCGTACCAGGCAACGACTTTGAGCATATTACCGCCAACTACAGCTGTAAGTTTTGCGTCAACGATGCAAGAGTGGCTGTTGCCAATAAAATCGCTACTTACTAGTTCTTCTTCTGTGACGTCCAAGATGCCTTGATAGAAAGGCTCTTTGGCGGCTTTTCTGAAGGTCTCGTTAACTTCATCTACCGTTACATTACGCTTTGTAATAATTACAAAGTCGCTTAGAGATACTACAGGGGTTGGGACACGTATGCTCATACCGCCGAAGATGCCTTGTAGTGCCGGCAAAGCTTGGCCAGCGGCAATTGAGGCACCCGTGGTCGTCGGTACGATATTCTCTGCAGCGTTACGGGCTTCGCGCAAATCCTTAGCGGGTGCATCCTGGAGTTTTTGGCTGGCGGTGTAGCTGTGGACGGTAGTCATCATAGCTTTCTCAATACCAAAAGCATTCTCAATAACTGACGCAACCGGCGTAATGCAGTTCGTCGTACACGATGCGTTGCTGATCACGTCATTGGCAGTCTCTAGTTTATCCTCATTAACTCCCAGCACGATGGTAGTTGCACCCTCACCTTTAGCAGGGGCAGAGATAACCACTTTTTTGGCACCGGCATCGATATGTGCTCGGGCCTTGGCAGGGTCAACAAAGAAACCAGTCGACTCTATAACAACATCGATTTTCATATCAGCCCAAGGTAGAGTTACTGGGTCTTTCTCGGCTAATACCTTGACGTGTTTACCGTCGACAATGATATTTGTTTCATCATAAGAAACGTCGTGCTGATAAGTGCCATAGTTACTGTCGTGTTTTAGAAGATGTGCCAGTGTCTTAGTGTCTGTTAAATCATTTATCGCCACTATCTCTATATCTGAACGCTCAAAAGCGACCTTAAACGCGTTGCGACCAATGCGTCCAAAGCCATTAATTGCCACCCGTGTCTTCATGTTTTTATCCTGTTTAAAATTAGTGATAAGGCTTATGCTTAAAGTCTAAACCAGTTTCACCTCAGATGCAAAGCTAAATAACGTATAGCTTGTTATCGGCAACAAACCTCATTGCGGGGCCGTAAAAGGGGTGGTCAAATCGTTTGATGATTTCGTCTAAACTAACCCACTCATATTTGCTATGCTCGTGGCTCAACCGTGCATCAGAAGTCCTTGAATGTGCGATGAATAGAAACCTATTAACAGATTCGCCTGGATAACCCTGGCTTGTGCCGGTGTACATAAGTTTGTATTGCGAAGCTGGTATTTGAATACCTGATTCTTCATATACTTCCCGACTGGCGCCAACCGCTATGTCTTCACCTGGGCCAACACCGCCTCCAGGTAAGTCCAAACGAAGAGGGGCATGGGGATCAGTACCGCTTCTTGTTAGCAATAGAACCTTGCCCTCGGGATTAAAAATAAGGCTCTTAGCTACGTTTATAATCTTCATTATTGCTGATTGTATCGTTCGATGCATTCAGCAATGATCTTCTTGGCTTCTTGGGCATCTCCCCAGCCAACGACATTGGTACTACCGGGTTTCTTGAGGTCTTTGTAGTGCGTAAAGTGGTGCTCTAGCTTTCTAACCAAAACTGGGTCATCTTCTAGAGATTGGAACAAGTCGCCTTGATCGCGATTATCAGCCGGTACAACTACAATCTTGTCATCAACTTCACCGTCATCAACAAACTTCATAACGCCAACCACACGAGCTTCTAGCCAAACTCCTGTTGCCAGTGGTTCTGGACAAATAATAAGTGTGTCTAGTTCATCGCCGTCTTCGTCGAGAGTTTGCGGAATGAACCCGTAATTACAAGGCTTTGCAAAAATTGATGGTTCTACACGGTCAAGCTTAAAGGCGGCATGCTCACGATCCCACTCCACCTTCAGGCGTGACCCTTCTGGAATCTCAACCACCGTATTAACTATGCCATTTTGGTAATCACCAGGTGTCAAAACTTGGTTAAAGTCAGCCAATGTATTTCTCCTTCTTAGAAATGTCTAATATATTCACTTGATATTGTACAATATAGAGTAACAACCATGAAAGTAATCGGACATCGCGGAGCAGCAGGACTTGCTCTGGAAAACACAGTTGAAAGCATAAAGGCAGCCATCGAGGCCGGAGTTGATGCTGTTGAATTTGATATTAGACTGACAGCGGACAATCTGTTTGTGTTGTGTCATGATCAAACCGTTAGCCGGATCAGTAACCAACACCACGTCATCAAAGACGTCGAGATAGAACATATCAGTGATATTAAACTTCATAACGGCGAGCTATTACCGACCTTAACTGATGCCCTGAAAGCAGCTGGCAAGACGCCCGTAGTCATTGAGACTAAAGGGACGGGTTGGGCCAAGGCTCTGGCCGAATTTCTTGATTCCTATGAACCCATCGACGCGACCGTGATTTCGTTCAACCATGCCGAGCTAGGCCGCTTCGCCAAACTTTCGCCAGCTATTCCAACCTACGCCATTGAACGGACCCGACCATTTGACGCAATACAGATGGCTAAGCAAAATCATTTCACTGGCGTGGATATGAATTTTTGGATACTTAATCCTCTAACCTATTGGATGGCAAGACGCAAAAATCTAGAAATTATTGTTTATACAGTAAATTACCGTTGGATAGCCTGGTTCTTGTACTTATTATTCCCAAGAATTTCAATTACATCAGACAACCCTCATCACATGCAATTTCTGAGGCGAAATAGCCGTTTAAAAGTCCACGCTAGCAAGAGCTAGTACTATATGAAAGCCCACTTAGTATCCGTACAACAACTCACGCCTTACGCATATAGTTTTTGGTTTAAGCCCGAATCACATATTGACTATACGGCGGGCCAGTTTATCGAGCTGACACTGCCTCATAATCAACCGGACGACAGGGGCATACGACGCTGGTTCACGCTGTCATCTTCTCCAAGCGAGGAACAAATATGCATCACGACCCTGAAGGCTGAACGTCCAAGCAGTTTCATGAAGACTCTGTTCAATCTAAAGCCAGGTGCCGAGGTGACCATGTCTCAAGCCATGGGTGATTTCGTACTACCCAGAGACAAGACAATACCTCTCTTGTTTGTAGTCGGTGGCATTGGCATAACACCCGTTAGAAGCATGTTGACCTACTTGAGTGACAACAACGAAAGCCGCAGCATTATTATCTTGTATGCTGCCCATCGAGCAGATGAAATAATCTTTAAGCCTCTGTTGGACTTGCCAGAATATAAAACAACTTACTATCTGTCTAATCCAGCCGTCGGCCAACCAGAGAGGCTAAATACCGAATTAATCATAGACGCTATAAACTTGCTTGATAGACCCTTGGTGTATATCTCGGGTCCTGAAGAAATGGTGGAGATAATCTTTGACGAACTAAAACAAAAAGGCGTGAATCCTTCACGCCTAGTTACTGATTATTTCCCTGGTTACGGTACAAATTAAATCCTATATGCCGCTCGCGATAATCTTTTGGAGGGTTTTTGTATAGCCATCCAGATCCTCTTGGGATAGTTCTTCTAGAAGCTTGCTTCTGGCTGTATCCAAAATTTTACTGGCTTCGCCCAATACAACTTCACCTTTATTTGTTAGGGTGACTAATCGGCTACGCCGGTCCGTATTGGCCGATTTCTGGCGGACCAACTTAAGCGGTAAGAGCTTATTAACCAAGGCCGTGACCTGGGGTAGCGTTACATGAAGTGCCTCAGCAATATCGGACATGTTGACACCCTTTGACGAGCCTTTAGCAATTACACCAAGCAGCAGCCACTCCATCATTGTTATTTGTGACTCCTCTAAATGAGCCGCAATCGAACCGCGCAGAACACGATCGCTTCTGGCGTGCAATAAACACATTTCATACATATTCATACGCGTTAGTCTCCTCACCAATTACAGAATGCACTGAAATGTACAGACGGTAAAGTAAATATCTTACACAGCTCCGGCTGTGGCTGCAACTGGTTGTTTAGAGTAATTCTCTTCGATGAACTTACGCATAATTAAAGCTGCAGTTGCCCCCTCGCCAGTCGCACTAGCAATTTGCATCGTTGCACCACTACGGACATCGCCAGCTGCAAAAACACCCTTTACGTTCGTCTCAAGCCTATCGTTGGTCTTGACCATACCAATCTCATCAAGCTCTACGCCAGAGTTCTGAAGAAACTGCGTATTTGGCAGTAGGCCAATAAATACGAACACACCGTCAGTCTCAAATGATACTGGGCTGTTAGTCAGCTTATCCGTACCACTTACACTTACGACCTTACCGTCTTGGCCGACAATCTCGTCTGTCACTACATTAAAATGAACTGTGATCTGGTCTTTATGATTATCAAGTTCGTGTTGTAACACTTCAGATGCACGCAAAGTGTCACCGCGTACTAGTACGTCAATTTTAGTAGCAAATCTGGTTAAGAATATGGCCTCTTGTATAGCCGAGTTACCACCACCGACAACAACCAAACGCTTGTCACGATAGAAAGCGCCATCACAGGTTGCACAGTAGTGCACACCACGAGCGTAATATTCTTTTTCGCCCGGGATACCTAGTTTCTTGTAATCACTACCAGTCGCGATTAAAACAGCCTTAGCCAATATATCACCGTCGGTTGTCTCAAGGCGTCGGTATTCGCCCTCGTCCTTGACACTCATGACCTCACCCAATCTTATGTCTGCCCCAAATCGCTCTGCCTGCTCACGTAAACCTTCGGCTAGATCGAGCCCGGCAATGCCCTTAGGAAAGCCGGGATAATTATCTACCCAGTCGGTTGTCGCGGCCAAGCCGCCAATAACGCCCTTCTCGAACAAGACAGTATCAATGTCTTCGCGAGTGGTATAAATTGCTGCTGTAAGCGCGGCTGGTCCAGCCCCAATTGTTACAACATCATGAATTTCAGGTTGATCACTCATTTGTAGTTCTTTTCCTTTCCTTAGTTAAAAATCTGATTCTGTTAGCACAGTGCAAGGCGACAATGAGAAGCGGAGCGAGCCGTACGCCAGGTACGGTGAGTGAGCACCGGAGTTGGCAACACAGCAATGTGCCACAGAATGAGTTTTTAGGCTACTGCCGGTGCTAGCTTGGCCAGATTAAAGCCAACAATCACCTCTTGGGAATCGTCTGCTTTTGTTACAACTGTAATCGGCACCGACAACTGGCCACTTGCTGCAAATGCGTCTTGCTGACGTTCTGGATTAGTATCAAGATTTACTTCTTCGTATTCAATACCCTTAGAGCCGAGCCATCGTTTAACCATGACGCAGTACGCGCAAGTATTGGTAGTAAAGATCGTGATGTTTTTTGCCATTGTAGTCCTCTTGTTATGTATATTTTAGGGTTTATAAATCTCTGCATACATTATATATAGCGTGCTTATGGTAATGCAAGACCATATATGTTGTGTTTTTCTCATTTTTGCCAACGACCAGCGATAATGCCGAATACGTCAGCATGAGCTTATCTGTTAGGCGTTTCTGGCTTCTATGGCCAGCTATTGAATTAAGGAACTAGCCGACAGCTACAAGCTCGATATCGAACACCAAAGCCGCATTAGCTGGAATGCCAGCACCAGGAGGAGGTGTAGCACCATAGGCTTGCTCGGCAGGGATAACAAGCCGGCGTGTTCCGCCAACTTTCATGCCAGGAACACCGTCAGTCCAGCCCTTAATCACCTGGTCCAGGCCAAAAGGTATGGCTCTCCCAAAATCATGTGAACTCTGGAAGATGAGTCCGGTTGCAGCCACAGCACCAGTGTAATGTGCAGTGACTGTAGCCCCGGGCGAAACAACCTCACCAGTACCTTCTTTAATATCTACTATCTGTAGCGAATCTACAGTATCAACCGGGACGAAGTCGTTCAGTTTAGTACCTTGAAGCATGCCGGTTACTTCTTGACTTCAGTTACTTTAACAACAAATACGAGGTCAGCATTGGCCGGAATTGCACCTGAGCCTTGCTCGCCGTAAGCTTTGTCGGATGGAATAACTAGTCGGCGTGTTCCACCAACTTTCATGCCAACGATTCCTTCATCCCAACCCGGTATAACAGAACCTACGCCAACCTGTAACACTAAGCCACCGTCAGATGTAAAGTTCTCGTCAAATTTCTCGCCACTAGTGGCTAGAGTGCCGTAATACTTGGCAATGATACAGTCGCCAGCTTTGATGGTCGCACCCGTACCAGGTTCAAGATCGGTTGTTGCAAGCGCTGTGACGTCTCCAGTTGGTTTAAACACTTCCGGAACAGGTAGTGTAGCCTGGCCAGTTACGCTGTCAATTGCACATTTCGCAGAATCTGCTTCGCTCGTCGCTTTGTCAGTCTGAGTTATATCTACAGGGTCTTTTTTCTTACTGTCTTGGATTATCGCCATAACGACAAATACACTAGTAGCCAAGGTTGTTACTAGAAAAATTAGCGCAATAGTAAGCGCAAAAGCCCGCTGACGTGGCTTGATATTAGATGCCATATTGTTTCCCTCTCACTTTGTGACCTGCTAAGTATATCGTGCCAGGCGCGCAAGTGCTAGCGTATTTCAACTGGCTTATCAGGAAAACCTGAGTCATATGCCTGAATGATAGTTTGTTTCAGTTTTTCTGACACAAAAGGCAATTTTGGTAAGTCGGCTAGCTCTACCCACTTTGGCTCGTAAAGATTCTGCCCGAGCTTGTTAATGTGGGCTTCCTCGCTATTCTCATGGAGCTTTGGCTCACCTGACATATAGTTAGCGAGAAATATGTACTGGGTGCCATACGGATTGCCAGCTTCCTCAACAAATACCAGTCGCAAGTTGTTGATTTGGACGCTCGTCTCTTCTATAACTTCGCGCAAAGCTGCCTGCTCCAGACTTTCGCCAAGCTCAACATTTCCGCCGGGCAACGTATCATATTCTGTACCGAATTTATTGCGGTGCATAACCAGTAACTTGCCGTCGTGAATGATAATCGCTCTTGCTGCCCTCCTCATTTAATGACCTCCAGCCAGTCGACGATGCTTCAGAAAAGAATTAGTGATTGGCCACAAAATTGCAAAAATTAATGTCAGTCCGGCCGCCGTTCCGCCATCAGCAACCTTACTCAAGATAACAGCAACGATGGCAATAGACGTAATCCACAACAACGCTCCACGGCGTGTTACGTGAACGCGTAGATATTCGCCGCCCAAGTAATAATATGGGAACACCGTTACGACCAACAAAGTACTAGATAGTAACCCGCCAATTAGGACCACAGCTAGGCCTTGCCAGAATGGGCTAGACAGGGCCAGCGGCACAAGAGAGAACACTGCAGTCAAACTAGTAGCAATCAGCGGTCTGAATCGCTCTTCAAGGGCTGCTGTTGCGGCATCAATCGGACCCATGCCGGCTCTACGAGATTGATTGGCGTAATCTACCACCAAAATGGTGTTTTTAAGGCTTAACCCGATAAGCGCGAAGAAGCCCATGGCGCAGAAGAAACTAAACGCGTTGTGGGTCACAAATAGCCCTAGTGTGACGCCAAACAGGCTAAACGGAATTGCCATAAATATCAGAAGCGGCTGCAACAATGACCTAAACTCAATCGCCAGCAATATAAATATAACGAGTAGCACTATCGGGAATGCAATTACTAGGCCTTTGAATGACTCCTGGTTTTCGGCTTCTTGCCCCAAGTCAAACCCTAATGCGTCCTTATCTAGACCATAGCTAGCGACTTTATCTTGTGGAAAGGCGTCTTTTAGGGATTTCTGGGCCAATGTTACGAGTGTCGTTGTGTCATCGGCGTCGAACCCAGTACTAACTTGTATAACTTGTTTGGCCTTTGAGCGTACAATTGAGCTCTCGGTTGAGACGGTGACGTTGGTGAAGTGCGCCGTAGAACCACTAGCACGCTTAAGCTCTGCTGACTTAAGATACGCCGCAACGTCGTTTGCTAGCTTATAGCCAACAGCCCGATTCTCGGTAGTAATCTGGACATTAAATGCTGAGGCTGGCGGCCCAACGTCCATTTGTGCAACAGTTTTGCTAATACCCGGCAATTCTTTATCCAGCTGCTTCTGCAGTGTCTCGGTCAGCTGCTTAGAAGTTACGTCGCGCTTTGTATATGGAGTTAGTTCAACGTACAAACTCGCATTCTGGGCCGTGGCCAACCCGTAGTAAGAAGAAATCTTAAACTCTTGGCCCAAAGTTTCACCTACAAGCTTGTCTGCCTTAAATGTAATCTCTTGTGCCGACTCAATTGTCGTTGTCGGTGGCAACGTCATCATGACCGACAGCTGATTAGTGTCTTTGCTCGGCGGGAACAGATTAAAGGTGACCTTACTAAAGATACTGCCGGCTGCCCCCACAAACAGCACACCAATTATTACGGCCGACAGTCCTACGGTCCAAAGTTTTTTACTGGAGCCGCGCGCCCAGTGCATAGGCCAGGTCAGCCCACGCGCAATCTTAGCCTCAAAGCCTGCCGCGACCTCATGAACGCCTTCTTCACCCATCTGCTTTTTACCCAGCAGCACAAATCGCGCAAACAAAGGTATGAAAATTAAAGCTACAAAAAGACTTATGATTAAGGCCGAAATTATAGTTATAGGTATAGCCCTTATAAAGCTGCCTAGCACCCCACCGACAAATGCCAGTGGCAAAAAGCTAAGTGCTGCCGTGCCAGTTGCAGCAACCATCGCCCGACTAATTTTGCGTACGGCCTGCTGTACTGCCTCACGCGGAGTCTTGGCCCGCCGGCGGGCCGCGTCAATTGCCTCAACCATAATAATAGTGTCATCAACAATTAAAGATAACCCAAGGATAAGGCCAAACAATGTAATAACGTTCAATGTGTAGCCCACCAAATACAGCAGCCCTAGAGTTGCCGTAATGACAGTAACCATCGACAGGACCGTGATAAGTGAGGCCCTGATTGCGATCACGATTGAACCCACTGCCAAAACGGCCAAGAGACCTTCTAGAAGCACCTTTTGTAGCTCCGAGATACTCTCTTTGATTGACGGAGCAAAGCTAGCACTAATATGAGTTTTGTAGCCGCTGAACTGGGGCTGGTTGCCCATTTCTCCCAAGGCTTGAGTAAGCTGCTTGTCTAATTTGATGACGTCAACATCATCAATTGCCGTAACCCCTATAACTATCGAGTTATAAAAACTTGTTTCATTGTTATCGCGGATTCCAAATTGGTCAAACGACTGCTGAACTGCTTCACTTTGACCGGTGATTGGGTTAGTCGCTGTCTTGAACGGCTCCTGGACAAAGAAGTTCTGAACCAATGCCGGTTTATGAGCGTTTAGATAGGCAACGGCAGCCTTGGCTTGTTCGGCAAGATCTTTTGTGTCAGTAGTGGTCGGGCTTTTATAAAATGACACGGCGGCATCAATTTTCTCAACCGCTCCACCAGTAGCACCAAAATACGGCACACTATAGCTTAGATTGACTGCTGGCAAGTTAGCCTGAGCTTTTACTGCTTCCTCTAACTTTTTTGTCGCAGCAGGGCCGTCAGTGCCTTCCTTGAACTGGACAACCACGTTTACGAAGTTGCTTGAGCTCTGTGACTGGACGACATTAACACCCTCTTGCTTGAGAGCGATTTCTGACAATGGTTTGGCAATATCGCGGTCAACTTTGGCAGCGTCATTCACAATATACGTACCGCTGACAATCGCTACCGGAATATTTATTGAGGGGAAGCCTTCGCGTCGGAGGAGTGTTGTGTAGCTGGCAATTCCAAACCCAAGTATAACTAGCCAAACAAACAAAACAGTTTTGGGCCTGCCAAATAATTTCATAGTAAGCCTTGGCAAGAATCTATCGGTCGGTCCAGTAGTCTTTTTGGTGCGTTTCATCCCAATTCCCTTCATATTGCTTGCTAACGTATATTGTACTGTATTCTCTTCATCTAAATGTAGTTTTATAGCTAAAGTTCTTTAGGTTACTCTTGTACGGACAATTCTACAGAGACTCATTTACCAGCCACCACCGCCGCCGCCACCGCCGCCGCCACCAGAGAAGCCACCGCCACTAAAGCCGCTGCCGCTAGAACTAGACGGAGAGGCAAAACTTGTATTGATGGAGTTGGCAAAGCCCCCGTTTAGACTGCTTGCCAAATATACCGTATTAAAAGTGCTAACATTGCCGCTATACCATGACGGCTCTGCTGCATACATCGACTCAAATTGTTTTGCCCATTGTTTTTCTACGCCCATGATAATGGCATAGGGTAAGAGTTTCTCGAACAGCTCAACAGTTCGCTTTGGCTGGCCAACCCCGACTGCGTATGCTGCCTTAGGCGACTGAAGCATCTGTATACGATCTTTCTCGGCGACATTCATATACATTTTAAGGCCTTCTAACTGTTCCTTTGCGGACACTCCCACTGAAGTCCTGGCAGCCATTAAAGCCCAAAATATGCTAATAGTGACCGTACATATAATTGCACCTACCACGATAGCACCAATAGCATTCGGATTGCTGTTGCCGCCAATGATGGCCAAGAGGACGACGGCAACAACGGCGGAACCAACCAGAACTAGACCGTACTTACTAGTATCTGGTTTTAAATAACCGGCCTGTTTAAGATCCTTTTTTACGCTTGTGCGTAAACTAGTTGCAACCTTTTGCAGTGCCGCGCTCGGGGTACCTAGATCTGTCTTTTCGCCAATCTTTTGCTCATTAAATAAGGCATTTATTAAATCGGCTTCGTAAGCGTTAAGTCCTGATTTGTCCAGATTTAGCAGCTCTAATTCATAGGTGACTTTGTCTTTTAAGATTTTACGATCTTTGACAAGCTCGTGAATACGCAGGTATTTCCTGACAGCCAGATCTATAATTGTTGCAGTAATATCCCTATTGTCTGTTTTAAAGTCTAGTAATGTCCCGGCCTGGAGAGGAGTCATATCCTTGGGCGGATTGTATTCGGGTACAATAACACCCCTGCCTTTGGCATCCCGTCCATTGCGCCACCACCAGGTAAAGCTGCCGGCAATTATTGCCAAAGGTAAAGCAATCAGTGCCAGTAGGGGCGTGGCGTTATCACGCAACTTTTCGCTGGTTGTTTCTGGTTGAAAGAACCCTTTAGTTAGACCCACCACATACGTCAAAGTCTGGTTAGGCGGCAGATTGCTAGTGGTCGCGGATATCCCATCTTCTGTCTGCGAGATTACACAATTTTGTTGGACTTGGCTGTATGCCCCGCCAAAGCACTGTGGTACATCGCTAGATAGTGACAACCCCGAAGGCAGGTGAAGGTTAACCTTGACTACGGTTGTCGGCTGGCCCCACTGATCGCCATTTACATCCCAATAAAGCTCATCGTGGTCAGAATAAAAACTAATAACATTTCGAACCGTATAATCAATCGTGTACTCTTGATCACCCGTGACAGTCCGGCTGGGATCACCGATCTTAAGAACCACGTTACCGTCAGCATACGATTGGCTAATTCCTGTAGGCGCGCCACTTCTTGATGTAATGCTATTTAGGTGGAAGTTAAGCGGCCTACTGTTGTATTCGTTTGGGATTGCCCTAATAATGCCATGATTATTATCTGTAAAACGAACTGATATTTGCTCGATAATATGAAGCGAACCTTGAGCGTCTGACTTACTAAGTGTTTGGTCGGATTGAAAACTAGTAATCGTAAAATCGTTGACATCAGCATGTACTAAAGCAACATTCAGGATCGGTGCCGCCAACGCGCTTAGCATTACTGCAATAAGCAAGTGGCGCTTCATGCTATACCCGCTCGGCCTGGAGTGTTTCTTTAGCCTGGGCCGCTGCATGATCAAGTAGTTCATTGACATGAGCCGCCGTCAAGGTATGGTCATAGGATACGACCGTACATCTAAACGAAATCTGTTTATGCTCCGTGTCGCCTGGTTTCTGATAAATGTCCAGAGGCCTGACAGTCAGGTTTGAGTGTTCTGGGGTTTTAACACTATCTTGCAGGAAATCGAGTAAGGTTTGGTAGGTAACTTCGGCAGGCACCTTAAGGGTTATGTCCTGTTCAACCTTTGGAAAACGCGATACCGGCGTGTAGGCACTGGTGTGATCAATGTCAGTGAACGGTGATAGGAATAGTTCAAAACCAGCTGTTGTGTCGGGCAGCTTAAAGCCTCTTCTAATTGCTGTTTTGTATTCGCCAACCACGCCCGCTAATTTATCGTTAATAAATACTACTGCTGTACGTAAGGGTTCGAACGGAGCAAGCAATTGTTTAAACATTACGTGGCCCTTGTAGTCAAAGCTCTCGACAGCTTGATACCTAACTGTGGCGTTTAGCGAAGTTGCGATTGAATCAATGTAGAGCTTTGCGTTATAGAATGGCGCGCCTGCAACCCTTGATTGTGCCGTTTTGTTATCCATTGAGAACACCAATCCCAGACGTCCGAACTCGTGTGGCAATGCGTCCTCGTCTATTTCTGATTTACCGTGAACCTTGCCAATTTCAAAAAGCGCAAACTCGCTGAAGCCTGACTTAATGTTAGGATGTACTTTCTCCAACAAACTTGGTGTAAGGCTCATGCGGTAATATTGCAGGTCTGGGCTTAGGGCGTTGCCAATCTTGAAAGCATTGCTAACATCCTGCCCGCTTCGTGTCAGCAAATTCTCATGAACAAAACTGTACGTCAGCACTTCATTGGCGCCAGCACGGCTTAGGACGTCTCTTAAAACTTTTTTGCCATCTAATTTTGCATCCGGTGTAATAGGTAAAAGGTCTCTCATTGGGAGTGACACTGGTAGCTTATCAAGCCCGTAAAGTCTGCCAACTTCCTCAACAACGTCTTCGGCAATTTCTATGTCGGTTCGCCAGAACGGCGGTGTTATAACCAAATCATCACCATGTTCATCAACAGTAAATTCGACGTTTGTAAGAAGTTCTGCCATTTCTCCTGCTGTCAAAGCAATCCCCAATCGGCTATTGATGAAAGTTGTAGCTGCGGTCACAGGTTCTAGCGGCTTTAACTCACCGTGTACGTCGGCCACATCACTTGAAACATGTGCCGAGGCCAAGCTCTGTACCAAAGCCACGGCTTCTTCCAGCACTCGCTCATTCTGTAATTTGCTCTGTCCTTTATTAAACCGAGTAACGGCATCCGTGAACAACCCGTACTTCATGCTAGCGCGCCGTACGGAATACATATCAAAATTGGCGCACTCAATGACTATATTTTTGGTAGTCTCATCAACTTCTGTATCGGCTCCACCCATAACGCCGCCTATACCTACCGGCACATCATTAGAAGTAATCAGTATGGTTGTGTTGTCTTTTAGTACAATTTCTTTGCCGTTAAGCAAATTCAGCTTATCGCCCTCCCTAGACATGCGAGCCTCAAGGCTGAGATTGCCGTATTTTTGCAGCTTGTCAGCGTCATAAGCGTGAAGCGGCTGGCCAGTTAGGACCATCAAATAATTAGTTATATCAACGATATTATTGATTGGCCTTAGCCCTACTCGACTAAGGTATGTCTGTAGCATGAATGGACTCGGGCCAACAGTGACCTCCGCCATGGTGATTGCCATAAATCTAGGCACGACATCTTGGGCATTATTTTGCACACTCAATGGTAGCTTAGTTTTGCCAGGCTTGATACGATCTAACGCCTGTATATACCAATCTGGTGAAGTAAATTGCTTGTGTTGTATCCCGGCAACTTCACGGGCCACACCAAGCAGGCCAAAGCAATCCGGCCGATGCGTAAACATCTTGTTCTCGATATCTAAAATGTAGTCGTCCAGTCGGTATGCCCCTGCAAACGAGGTCCCTGGAGCGACGTCAATCTCTACTTCGACAATCCCGTTATGGTCATCACCAATTGCAAGCTCATGAGCGCTGGCGAGCATGCCGTTGCTGACCTCGCCGCGTAGTTCGCGGGCTTCCAGAACAAACGGGTCTTTATCAACAGTACTAGGCACCGTCACTCCTGGAGGCAACCATACTACTAACAATCCTGCTCGAACATTAGGCGCGCCACAAACAACTTGAACATAGCCATTTTCGTCCCTATTGACATCGGGTGTAATACCCCCGTCGTCAACGGCACAGACGCTAAGCTTGTCAGCATTAGGGTGCTTCTCACATCCAACGACTTTTGCAATGACAACTCCCTGGTACTTTTTGCCAAGGTCAACGACTTCTTCAACAGCACCCAACTGTGTACCGATCTTTTCTACAAGCTCATCAACAGATAAATCAATATCCGTAAACTGCCGCAACCAATTCAAACTAACTTTCATACATTGGTCTCCAGAATAATGTCTCTTAACAATTCAAACTCCGTATATGGTAGATTACGGCCTTCCGATCCAAAATGTCCCTCATCGCGGATAATTTGTGTTCCCCCCAAATGGTCAAACATAATACGGCCCTGCTTGTCATCACAACCCCAGGGATCATTGACAGAGTTAATAAATGCAAAACCATTCGAATTTGCTTTAATTTTTTCCCAATTATACGACTCTTGTAAAACAGGGTCCTTTTCCTCTCCGGGTAAGCGCATAGAATATCCTGCAACGAGTACACTCAACTTAACCTTCACATCAATAGCTTCCAGAATACTCAAAACGAGTGGTGACCCGGCAGAATGTCCAATAAGAACGGTATCATCATTAAACTCATGGTTTGCCAGAACCTTCGGTAAGAATGTCTGGATGGGTTCGTGATTGATATCTGGATAATATGGGGTATCAACGCTATAACCATGTCTCTGTAACTCTTCTTTGAGCCACGAGTACCAATAGTACTTATTGTCTGGCGAGCAGTCTGTACCATGAAAAATTACAGCGTTCATTTCATTGCTCCGGCTATTCTTGTGTCTAATTCTTTCATCGTGTTCTGGAATTCTGTATCAAGGTCTACTTGGTAGTGTTCTGCTAAAACTAATATTGACCATAGGCAGTCGGCCAGTTCGTGCTTAAGTTTTGCGTCTACGTCATCAATGTAGCGCATGTTCTCTTTGGCCATGACAAGCTTCATCAGATCACCAAAGTCACCAGCAAAGCCCATTGCATAGTCCTTGCCAGCCCAGGCATCGTGCCCATCCTTCTTGTTCAGTTCAGCATACTTCTGACGAATCGCCATTGCCTGCTTTTGTAAGTCTTTTAGCTCACTCATTTTTGAGTACCCTTTGAATCTTGAAATTCTTCATACCATGCATGGATATTGGCAGCCGCACCTGTAATTTCTGCGTCAAGCAATGCAACTGTTTTGTCGATTTTTATCATTACATCCGGGTCAATCGATAGGAAACCCGCCTTACTAGCTAAGATGTACGCATTTTTTATACCGAAGAGGCTCCGCCTTGATAAACCATAAGCATGAGCCTTGTCCCTTGGATCAATAGAACCAACTGCTTCTGCTATATCAGAGGTCAACTCAAAAGACCTTTGGCGCAATTTTGACTGCATACCCCACTTTTCTTCTTCTGGGAGTTGAGTTAATTCGCTATAGAAAAACTCAGCTAGCTCGCTTGCCAGCTTCCATAGCTGGCTCTGCTCAAGTTTTTTGCCAGGCTTCAGGATATCGCTCATTTGAATTGCCTCAGGAATTCTAGTTTGGCAGATTCGAAGTGGCGAATGTCGTCGATGTTGTATTTGATCATGGCCATACGCATAAAGCCCACACCCCAGGCAAATCCTGTGTATACTTCTGGGTCAATGCCCGCTTCGCGTAGAACGTTAGGATGAATCATGCCGCAACCGAGCAATTCTATCCATCCCTCACCGCAAACATGACAACCCGCTTTGTTACAAAACGGACAGCTTATCGCAAACTCAAATGAAGGCTCCGTAAATGGAAAGTAGAATGGCTGGGTCTTAATTTCAACATCACGTTGGTAGTAAGCCTTCATGAATTCTTTAAGCGTTGCCATGAGGTGCCCGACGTTAACACCCTTAGCGACGTATACTCCCTCAAGTTGGTAAAAGGTATGCTCATGGCGAGCATCGAGATCTTCGTTACGGAAGACGCGTCCAGGTACCACCACAGCAATTGGTTTGCCTGCTTCTAAGGATTGCTTGTGCTGCTTGAGCACCCGATTTTGCATAACACTGGTGTGAGCTGGCGCTATAAAACCATCTTCGGTTATGAAGGTGTCGTAATCATCGCGGGCCGGGTGGTCTTTAGGAAAATTTAGACTATCAAACATGTAATATTCATTATCGATCTGGCGTGACTCGACAGCCTCAAAGCCCATGCGGTAAAAAATATCTAGAATTTCGTCCAGCTCGACCATTAGCGGGTGTCGGCCACCCAGCTCGGTTGGTAACAAACCTGGGCGCTTGTCGTGGGGCACGTTGATATCAAAAGGGGCCGTCACATCGATTGGCTCAATGTCCACCGATTCGTCCTGGGCGTTTTGAACCATTGCCTCAAGCTCGTTTTTTAGCTGGTTAATCTCTTGACCAAATCCAGCACGTTCTTCAGGGGCAAGCGTCGGTATTTCGGCATACAGAGCCCTTAGTTCCGTTGCTTTTAGTAAATCGCTTTTATTATCTAGTTCTTTAAAGCGCTGACGTAAGACATCAGCAACTTCTGCAATTTTGGAATTTTGATAGCTCATTAGTGCATATTATAACGTAGGAACGGAGAAAATAAGAAGTTTAGTTGTATTCTTAAGTACCGTCCGCTACAAACAAAGATTGTTTGATCAAAGCATTCTTTGTCTCTACTAATCCGATAACCAGCAACTCCGCTGGACACCAGGCCAAAGTGGTGCGAGACTTATAGTATGGCAAATTTTTCTTTCGACATTGTGTCCGATTATGACAAGGCAGAGATGAACAATGTTTTCGATCAAGCCCAGCGCGAGATCGATAACCGTTATGATTTTAAGGGTACTCCAGCGGCAATCGAATGGCTAGATGGTGATAAAACAGGTATTAAGGTTACTGGTTCTGGCGATTGGCAAATAGAAGCAATCCTTGATATTGTCCGCAAAAAGCTAGCTAGTCGGAATCAAAGCCAAAAGACTCTTGATACATCCAAAGACCCGGTAACTAGCAACCTTAAAACAACCCAAGAAGTGCCATTCAAAAAAGGTATGAACCAGGATAAGTCTAAGAAAATCACTGCTCTCATCCGTGAGAAATATCCAAAGGTCAAGACTCAGATTCAGGGCGAAGAAATACGTGTAACTTCCGGCAGCAAAGACGATCTTCAACAAGTCATGCAATTACTCAATACACAAGAATTCGACTTTCCTATTTCGTTTACCAACTACCGTTAGCATCATTAGCGCGCTATACTACTTAACATGGACGAACAGCCCGATCTAGTCGAGGGAGCAAAGGCTGTGCTAGCTATGAACGACAGGGGCATCTATACGTCTCCTTCAATTGAGCTATACCCCCATCAGTGGCTCTGGGATAGCTGTTTTACGGCGATTGGCCTGCGTAACTACGACATTGACCGAGCCATGACTGAGATCCGTAGCCTATTTGAAGGACAATGGCATAATGGCATGATCCCTAATATGATCTTTTCGCCAGACCCTAAATATGCCAGGGACAGAAACATCTGGAACAGCATTATAAATCCCAACTCTCCAGACGGTCTAGCGACCTCTGGGATTACTCAACCCCCTATGTTAGCTGAAGCCATCGTGCAGATTGGCAAAAAACTAAAAGCAGCCGAACGGCGCAGTTGGTACAAGGAAGTACTGCCGACTCTGCTGGCTTATCACCAGTGGATCTATAACGAGCGCGATCCACATAATGAAGGGCTGGCCCTCCAGATACACCCTTGGGAAACTGGCTTGGACAATACGCCACCCTGGATGCAAGAGATGCATGAGCACCAGCTGAGCCTGTGGATTCGTGTAGTTAAATCGCTAAAGCTCACCCCGTTGTTTACTGTATTTAGACGTGATACCAAACATGTCCCGGCAGGGCAACGCATGCACACTATTGATGCACTGGGATTATTCAGCACGCAGCGCCGGCTACGGCGCAAGGGCTACGATATTAACAAGGTATTAAAACACTCGCTGTTTGCTATTGAGGATCTGACTTTTAATAGCGTGTTGGTACGGGCAAATCAGCATCTCCAAGATATCGCCAAATATATTCGCCAAGATATCCCGGAAGACATGCTTCTGCAAATGAAGAATACCGAAACAGCCCTAGAACATTTATGGGACGCCTATACCGGCCAGTACTACTCAAGAGATTTTGTCACACACAAATTAATTAAGGAAGCCAGCGTAGCAACACTACTGCCCCTATATGCCGGCACGATTAGCCATGACCGCGCCAAGCAATTAGTTAGACTGCTAGAGAACCAACATGTCTTTGCGACCGACTATCCCATCCCTAGCGTCCCCGCAAACTCACCGTGGTTTAACCCGGTTTGTTATTGGCAGGGACCTGCCTGGGTCAACATAAACTGGCTTATAATTGACGGGTTAGAACGGTCGGGCTTCCCGGATCACGCAACCGCCCTAAAAGAATCAACCCTCGATATGATCAGCCAGAATGGCTTTTACGAATACTTCAATCCTCTAACGGGCGAGGCCGCAGGTGTCCCTAACTTTTCCTGGACCGCTGCCTTGGCAATTGACCTAACTAAAAACTAGTCGTCTTCGCCATCGGTTGGACGATCTAAAAGCAAAGGTTCTACTTGTTGTGTGCCGCCAGCTATTTTAACAACGTCCTTGTCAACTCTGCCTAGCTCTTTATGGGCACTATTAAAATGCCCCACGGTTGCACTAAGTGAATTACCGAGTCGGGTAAAATAACCATCGACATTTTTGAGGTGCTTGCCTAGCTGCTCAACATTCTTTCTAATAATCTCTGTGTCCTTTTGGATCTCTAGACTGCTTAAACCTTGCGAAACAATCTGTAGCATGGCACTAAGTGTGCTGGGACCAACAACTGTCACACGCTTCTCTACTGCGGCATAATGCATCAGATCACGGCCGTTTACACCGCCCGCGCCCACTTTGTTAGCGAGTAGGTCGTAATAGATTGCCTCACTAGGTATAAACATTAACGCCTGAGCAAGGGTGCCCTTTTTGGGCAGTATATATTTAGCCGTTTCATCAATTCTTTTTTTAAGATCATCCTTGAATGCTTTTTCTAATGCCGGGCGGTCCTCGGCCTTGGCCTCTACAAGCCGATTATAATTCTCTAGTGAGAACTTACTATCTATTGGTAGTAGCTTGTCGTCGAGCTTTATAACGGCATCGACTATCATGCCCTCCGCCAGCCGATATTGAAGCTCAAATGTCCCAGGAGGCAGCATATTTTCTAGGATCTGCTTTAGATAAAACTCGCCCAAAACACCTCGCTGCTTTGGATTCTGCAGTACATTCTGTAGACTCTTGAGCTCATCGGCGACATTAACTACTCTCTGATTGGTTTCATCCAGTTTGGTCAACCGCGTACTCACCTCGGCAATAATTTTTGAACTCTGGCTAAATTGCTTTTGGATAGATTCGCGCATCATAGCGTGATTTTTATCAAAGCGGTCGGTCATCTGGACTTGCAAGCCATCTTTGAGCTTAGTAATGTCCTCGCTTAGGACTTTTAAATCCTCTTTTAGCAACATAGCACTCGTGCTGTCTGCCGCCTTATTTGATTTATGCAGAATGAAAAATAATAAGAGACCCGCGTTAAGCACCAAAAACCCAATAATCAATATTTCCATACCTTTAAGTATAGCGTATTAGCAGCCGGGAGGTGGCGGGTAAATCATTGGGCAGATTTTTGGCTCTGTGGGAGCTGCATGGCTAGGCTCAACAAACGAATGCGATAAGGATATAGCAACGCCAACCACAATTACACCCAGTAAAAGCAAGAGTGGCTGTGGATCGAGTAGTTTAGATTTGGAACTGTTTTCATGAATCTCTGGGATGATATCACTAGCCGCGATGTAGAGCAGAAAACCTGCGCTTAAGCCCAGAAGCATGCCAATTGGCAAAGTGTCTTCACTACCTAGCCTGAATGTTATTACGGCCGCAACAGTAGTTGCCAGGGCGCTGAAGAGGTTTACGGCTAGAACTCTTAGCCGGCTCATACCCTTGGACAGAAGCAACCCAAAGTCGCCAATTTCTTGGGGTATTTCATGGGCCGCTACAGCCAGGGTTGTTACTATGCCAGTTGGCATGCTTATCAAGAAGGCAGCAGCGATCGCGATACCATCAAGTGCATTGTGTACAATATCGCCTATAATTATTAGGTTTTTGGCTGGATCGGCATTTTCGTGTTGGTGGTGATGATGAAACCAATGCAAGAAACGCTCTGCAAAAAAGAATATTAATAACCCTATTAATGCCGATAGCATGACGGTATCTACCGACGCTTCCTCAACACCCTCTTTTAGTAGATCTAAGAATACCGCCGCCAATAAGGCGCCAGCCGCAAACGGCGTGGCATATTTTGCCAGAGCCTCGGCAGATTTTTTGCGGCTTAGTAACAGCACTCCGCCTACCAGCGAGAACACTCCGCCAACTAATGAAAAGAAAATTACGTCAAAATATGTAGCCATAACAATACAATAGCAAGTCAGATTATTTTTGCAATTTTGTCGCAATTTGACATATAATTGCAGCATGGAAGAATCACTAGCCAAACTATCAAGCACCCTAAAAGCACACCATTACAGCCTGACTTCCCCGCGTAAGACAGTCTTTGTTGCTTTGCTTGATAAGGAGCCTCAAACGATGGGGCAATTAGCTAAAACACTCGCTGGGACTGTAGATCGAGCCAGTGTATATAGGATAATAGCGCTATTCGAGCAGCTAGGGATAGTTGAACGCCTGCAGATGGGTTGGAAATATAAATTAGAACTTAGCGACGCTTTTTCAGCTCACCACCACCATTTAACTTGCACAAACTGTGGAGCGGTCTCCTCGTTCGAGGAAAGCCCAGTAATTTTGCACGAATTAAAAGCAATTGCCGACAACGCTGGTTTCAGCGAAACAGGTCATCAACTAGAAATCCGCGGTATCTGCCGATTATGTCGACCAAATCAGTTCTGATCTGTTAAAATATGTTAAATGAGTTACTCTAGAGCCTCCGAACAGGAGATGATTGATCCTGATGTACGTTTTTTGTTGGCGAATGAGCGTACCTTGTTGGCATGGGTTAGAACCGGCCTTACGCTGCAGGCTGGTGGTTTTGCCCTGGCCCACTTTAGTGGCGGTTCAGCATCTGGGAAACTATCAGGAGTCATAGCAATCCTTTGTGGTGGTGTAATCGCAGTCATCGGTTACAACCGGTTCAAAGCGGCAGACAAAGCAATCCGTAGTCACCGCTTGCCTACAAATGGTAAAGGCCCAGCCCTAGAGGTAATAATTGTTGTCGGCATAGCATTCTTGCTAGCAGCGGTCCAGGTATTTAGCCTTATTAAAAAATGACCCCGGGCAATGCCCAGGGTCGGTGGAAGCCTCACACTTCCACTACTATAGTACGTCTACCGGGTACATATTTCAACCCCTAACCATAAGCTTTGCTGCATATTTTGTCGATAAAGCCACCTGTTACCGCGGGGCTAAAACAGCGATGCATTCTACTGTGTTCATAATCATGTCATATTAGTTAATTTGGCATTTGATGAGTTCAATAACCTCTGTTATCATAGATGCAACAGTGAAGAACATCATAAACCAAATAACCAATCCGTCAGGACTGCTACGCATATATGGCTTTTCGCTAATCGCAACACTTGCAGTTTGGGCACTTGTTGGCATATACAGCGGATTCGGCGCCTTTATTACTGTCGTCATCCTGACATTACTAGAAATAACCTTTAGTTTTGATAACGCAGTCATAAACAGCCGCATACTTGTTACTCTTTCAAAGTTTTGGCAGACCCTATTTTTGACAGTTGGTATCATTTTGGCCGTATTTGTAGTCAGGTTCTTCGTCCCAATACTAATAGTAGCGATCACAGCCGGTCTTGGTTTGTCAGAAGTTGTCCATTTAGCACTCAGTGAACCTCACAAATATGCCGAGGAGCTCCATGAATCTGCCCATCTAATAGATGCCTTTGGTGGCACGTTCTTACTACTAGTCGGAGTTAGTTTCTTCATTGATGCTCGCAAAAAACTTCATTGGCTGGAAGTTATTGAGAGGCCATTCGCAAAAGCAGGCAAACTACCCTACTTCACAATCATTACGATGGTAGTCATGACTGCTATTATTTACCTTGTAAACCTGAGCCGCTATGACACCGACGAGAGGAACGCAATTTTACTGGCAGGTATAACAGCTATTACACTGCACATTGTCATGGAATTGCTGGACAAAGTGTCTAACGGGAAGCGTAAGTCGACCGCAAAACAAAAGGTTGGCATGGCCGCTTTTACGTCATTCATGTATCTTCAGCTGCTCGATGCTAGCTTTAGCCTTGATGGCGTCATTGGAGCCTTTGCTATAACCAGTAGTGTCGTTCTAATTGCTGCAGGCCTGGGGGCGGGTGCTGTCTGGGTACGTTCTATGACTATCCATCTAGTACGTGCCGGCACATTGGCAAAATACAAGTTTCTGGAACACGGAGCCCATTGGGCTATAGCTGTCTTGGGTATTGTGATGCTGGTGAGACTCTACGGAGTTGAGCTGCCCGAATGGGCAACAGGGTGCATTGGTTTAGTGTTTATAGTTCTGTCTATCATGAGTAGTATCAAGCAATCTGTGGCTTTAGAAAAAAACGCATAGCCGCCTGTTACTCACCGTTCTCTAGCTCATGAATCCTATCGTGATTCAACCCGTAGTGATGAGCAATCTCATGCCAGAGAGTGTGTTTGACCTGTTTTTTTACGTCGTCTAACGTGGCCGATACATGCATAATTGGGTTTTTGAATATTGTGATCTTATCTGGAAGCACTAAGTTATAACCATTGCCACGCTGAGTAAGCGGTATACCCTCGTAAAGCCCAAATAAGCTCTCGTGACAACGCAACTTCAATCGTTCACGCTGCTCTTGGTTAGGGTCGTGTTCCCATACAATAGCCACATTACTAACGTTTTTTAAAAACCGCTCAGGCAAAGTGTCCATTGCGTCGGCAATAATACTCTCAAAGGCTTCGTCAGATATATCCATACTGTTAATGGTATTCTAGCAGATTAATCCCCTATACATACACTGCATATATCATTACAATGGAGCAATCAATGAGTACTCCAATTCTGATAGTAGTCGTGACGCTGCTTGTAGGAATATCAGCCATCTGTTCGGGTCTGAACGTTGCCATTATGTCTCTCGAGGTTGGCGATCTTAAGCGTAAGGCACGTATGGGAAACATTCTTGCTAAACGTATTTTGCCTTTTCGTGCCAACTACCATTTAACTCTAGCCAGCATACTGCTTGTGAATGTCGCCGTTGTGTCTGCTACCTCGTTAGTACTTGAAAGTGCCATGAGCGGTATCTTAGCAGGTCTAATCAGTACACTATTAATTGTCATCCTTGGCGAGATAACGCCCCAAGCATTATTTAGCCAAAAGGCATTATTATTCTGCGGTACCCTATCCCCCGTTATGCGTCTAATGATAACTTTGACTTATCCTATTTCTAAGCCGCTACAGCTGTTTTTAGACCGGGTTTTTGGGCACACAGCCCATTCATTACAAAGCCGCCAGGAGCTAGGGCTTGTTATTACCGAACACCTGACAGACATCAGGAGTGAACTCGATGAAGACGAGGTAGAAATCATGCGTGGCGCCCTAAGCCTAAGTGAAAAACGTGTCCGCGATATCATGACACCAATTCGCCAGACCTACTGGCTAACCCCGACTACAATCATTGATGGTCATACGATCAGCGAAATCCAAACCAAGTCGTGGAGTAGGATTCCGATATTCTCAAAAGACCTTAGCGAGTGCTCAGGTGTCTTGCTGATGAAAGATCTCGTTAACATCAATTTTAATGAGACTCCAGTGGAGGTTAGGAGCCTGCCGCTACATGAGACTAAACTTGTGGGTAGCATGACGGCTCTCGATACCATGTTCCGAAAATTCATAAACGCCCACACTCACCTTATTCCCATCGAAAAGGATGACAGAATTGTTGGCATTGTTACTATCGAAGACATCTTAGAGGAGATAGTCGGCCACGAAATAATTGACGAGGCCGATCATCGGATAAAACGCACCTAGATCCTAATAAACCCAGCACCAGCAGTTACATCAAAGCAAAATAAATACCTCATAATGTGTCCGATCGGACACATTATGAGGTATTTTTGAGGATAATATTTTGAGGTTGGAGCCTTGTCTTCAGTGTATTGGTTTTGGGCTTGAGGTTGTGGGTGCTATAGCCAATTTTTGCGGTGGAAGATGTAGATTGCTGTACTCATTAGGAATGCGATTATTAATAAGACTATCGAAAAGGCGTGGATATTATCCTTGAGTGGCACAGCCACATTCATGCCCCATAATCCACCAACTATAGTTGGTATAGAGAAGAAGATAGCAATTGACGTGAGACGTTTAAACGTCTGGTTAAGATTGGTTGTAGCGATGGTATCGTAGGCCTGCCTGATGTTAGCAAGCGCTCTTGAGCGTGATTTGGCCAGTTCTATTAGCTCCACTGCACCGAGCTTTAAGTCCTCAATAATATCCTTGTCGTCCTCATACAACCGAATATAGCGACCATTTAGCAGAATATTCAACACAGTCGCTTGGGGCTGCAAGGCGGTCATGAACTCGTTTAGATCCTCTTCTATTTCTATGATACTAACGAAATCACGGCCGGTAAGCTCTGACTGCTTCATTCGTGCCCTGGTCTGCAAAGTTTTTTTTGATACTTTATTGAGCTGTATGCGATACGAGCGATTTACCTCATCTAGGATCAGCATTAATGTCTTGGTTTTTTGAGTAGTCACAACCTCCACTACTCCAGATTGCAACCGTCCTAACATCCCGGAATCAATTCGCATCACCGTAATTAGATAATCTGGGGTATAGATTATTAGCAGCGGCTCAGTCGCAATATCACGACCTTCCGGATAGCAGTACCTGGTGTATATGTAGACATTGCCTTCGTCTGTCTCTATACGCGGAGCTTCGTAAATATCGACTGCGTCATTCAGTAGGTCAATATCTAGGCCATAATCCTTAGCAAGTGCGGTCAGCTCCTGTTCATTAGGAGCGACTGACGATATCCAGGAGCCAGCACGAGGCTTATCAGGATTAGTTAAAACACGTGTCCGGGCGGTGCTGTGATAAAAGGTCAACATAAGCGTATTGTACCTGTCACTCCCTCGCAATGTCTATTGCGGATTATTTATTGTTTTGGCGCTTGCGCTTGTTCGGGTCGAGTTCTTTTTTACGTAGGCGCAGGTTTTTTGGAGTTACTTCGAGAAGTTCGTCGTTTTCAATAAAATCGAGACACTGCTCTAGGCTAAAGATAACTGGTGGGGTCAACTGGACTACACCGTCACTTGAGGAACTACGCATGTTGGTCAGCTGTTTGGCCTTACAAATGTTGATTTCCATGTCCTCGGAGCGCGTGTTAAGACCGATAATCTGTCCGGCATAGACCTTGACCGCTGGTCCTACAAAAGTCGTACCTCGCGCTTCGGCATTTTGCAAAGAGTACGGTGTTGAAACACCTGTCTCAAAGCTAATTAACACACCGCTGCGAAGTTGCTGTAACTCGGCGCCCTTTGGCTGGAACCCGACTACAAGACTGTTCATGACGATGGTTCCCTTGGTGTTAGTCAGCAGAATGTTGCGCATGCCGAGTAACGCCCTGGTTGGCATCTCATAGATTAACTTCGTGACACCCTTGGGGCTAGCAAACTGTTCTTTTAGGGTTGCTCGACGCTGGCCAAGTTCCATTTGGACAGTGCCAACGTGTTCGGCTGGGACTTCAATAATCACTTCTTCAACTGGCTCAACTGTTTGGCCGTTTTCTTCTTTGGTTACAACCTGTGGGCGACCAACCTCAAATTCGTAGCCTTCACGGCGCATCGTCTCAATAAGTACTCCAAGGTGCAACTCGCCTCGACCTGCCACCGTAAAGCCAATACCGTCAGTTTCTACACGTAGACCAACATTGGTTTCAAGTTCTTTCTCAAGTCGCTCCGCAATTTGTCTAGAAGTACCAAACTCGCCCTCAGTCCCCTTGAATGGGCTAGTGTTAGGGCCAAGATAGATACGAAGAGTTGGCGCTTCAACCTCAATAGTCGGCAGCGCTTCTGGGTTAGTGGCATCGGCAATTGTTTCGCCAATTTGGGCGTCAGCAATTCCGGTAAGTTGCACGATGTCACCCGCTATACCACCGGGCACTTCAAACTTGCTTACCCCATGGCTCATAAATACGTTATCGACTTTGGCTCGGGTAATCGATCCGTCTTTTTTGCATAGACTGACCTGGTCGCCTGCTTTGACACTACCGCGAGATATACGTCCAATTGCGTACTTACCCTTAAAAGTATCGGAAGCTAGGGCTGTAACCAACATCTGAAATGGCATGTCTGGCTCAACTTTTGGCGCTGGTATTTTTTCAATGACTGCATCAAAAATCGGATCTAAATCAGCGTCGGCATCGGCATCGCTTGGTACATTTGCCCAAGATTTGCCAGCACGTCCTACTGCGTAATAAACCGGGTAGTGTAGTTGGTCTTCGTGTACCGCAAGCTCAAGAAATAGATCAGCTAGTTCATCCTCAACTTCTTTTATTCGGGCTGCTGGCTTATCAATCTTGTTAATAATAACTATGGGGCTTAGCTCGGCCTCTAGGGCACGTTCCAACACAAACTTAGTCTGTGGCATTGGACCCTCTTGGGCGTCAACAATTAATAAACAACCGTCAGCCAAGTTTAATGTACGTTCTACCTCGCCACTAAAGTCAGCATGTCCTGGGGTGTCAATAATATTAATGCGGTAGTCTCCGTGCTGTACAGCAGTGACCTTGGCCGTGATGGTAATGCCGCGCTCTTTTTCTTGGTCGCCGCTGTCCATGATCAAGTCTTGGCTCATCTCAGCCTCGTTATCACGGAAAGTTTTGGATTGCTTAAGCAACCCATCTACGAGTGTGGTTTTGCCGTGGTCAACGTGCGCAATAATAGCAATGTTACGGATCTTTGTAGGATCCTGTGTTCCCTGAGCCATGTTCTGTTATTCCTTGTCTTAGTTTATAGAGTGGAATTTGATGTAATTATAACAGATACGGCCTTCTTAAGCAAAGACTGTTAGCGCAGACCGACGAGGTATAATGAGTAGCATGTATGGAGTACCGTTGGCCGAACGAATGCGGCCCGCAAAACTTGACGATGTTGTTGGGCAGCAGCACCTGGTTGAAAGTGGCAAGATTATCCACGAGATAATTGCCAAGAAGCAGCCGGTTAGTCTCATCCTGTGGGGGCCACCGGGGTCGGGTAAGACTACCCTAGCCCGTATTATTGCCACAGAAACCGACGCCGAGTTCATTGAACTAAGCGCCGTTACTGCGGGCAAGGCTGATGTCGTAAAAGTCATCGAGCATGCCAAACAAAATCAACGCCTTGCCCAGCGCACAATTTTATTTGTTGACGAAATTCACCGTTTCAATAAGTCCCAGCAAGACGCTTTTTTACCACATGTAGAGGACGGAACGATTGTCTTAATTGGCGCAACGACTGAGAACCCTAGTTTCGAAATTATTAATCCTCTTTTGAGCCGTAGCCGAGTCTTAGTACTTGAACCGCTGTCTAAAGACAACATTGTTTCCATCCTTAAACGTGTAGCAAAGCGTGATAGCCTTAGCCCCAAGCGCCTACCAGCCAAAAGTATCGACCTACTAGCAGAACTTGCTGCAGGCGACGCTCGAATAGCATTGGGCAATCTAGAGCTGGCGTTGCAACTCACCGAAGGGCCCCTGAACGCTGAAGTTATCAAGACGGCGGCCCAGAAGAAACTCCCAGGTTATGACAAAAAAGGCGATGCCCATTACAACGTTATTAGTGCCTTTATTAAATCAATGCGAGGTAGTGATCCTAACGCGACGCTATACTATCTTGCCCGCATGCTCCAGGCTGGCGAAGACCCAAAGTTTATTGCTAGACGCATGGTTATATTTGCTAGCGAGGATGTAGGCATAGCTGCATCTCCTGCCCTGAACCTGGCTGTTGCTACCTTCCAGGCAGTTGAGAGGATTGGCATGCCAGAATGCCAGTACAATCTATTCCACTGTGCTACGGTGTTGGCAAAATGTGATAAATCACGTGTTGTGACCGATGCGATGATGGCGGCACAAACGGCTGCCAAAGAACACCCTGACGCGGCCGTGCCGCTGCATCTACGCAACGCCCCAACTAAACTCATGAAAGATTTAGGCTACAACAAAGACTACAAGTGGGACGCTGGTTTTAAACACTCACAAGGCTTTTTACCAGACGAGCTTTCGGATTTACAGCTTTTTTGATAGCCTCCCATGGTAAGCCAGTTTTTCCAAAGTGACCGTAGGCAGCAGTCTGGAGATAGATAGGCCTACGTAGGTTAAGACCCTCCACAATACCCCTGACCGAGGTGTCTAGCAGCTCCTCGGCATACGTTTGGATTTTTGCGGCTGTTGTTTTGTTGGTTCCAAAAGTATCGATCGTGAAGTTAACCGGTTTTTTAGCGCCAATATAGTATGCCAGGGCGACCTCGGCTTTATCAGCTAGTCCTGCTGCCACAATATTTTTAGCAATGTAGCGAGCCGCATAGGCACCAGAACGGTCTACCTTGCTTGGGTCTTTGCCACTAAAAGCACCGCCACCTACTCGGGCATATCCACCATATCCATCCACTACGATCTTGCGCCCCGTTAGGCCAGAATCTGAGGATGGACCAGGTGTAAACCAAACACCTGTCCCATTGACTACTATGTCCTTTTCAGCAATTACATATCCGTAGTTTCCTAGTACGGGCGTAATAATGCTTTCGTATACGTCGGTCCGGACACGTTGTAGACTAATCTGCTCTGCGTGTGGAACTGCAATAGTTACGTGCTCTACGGCTGCGGGCTTGCCATCCTCGTAGCGTACAACAACCTGCGCCTTGCCATCTGGTCGCAAATGCGGCAGTGTGCCATCTTCGCGGGCTCTATCAATTGCACTAGTCAGAGCATGTGCCAGCGTAATAGGCAGCGGCAAATATTCTGGAGTTTCATTACTAGCAAAGCCAAACATCAACCCTTGATCGCCCGCTCCAAAATCATCAACACCAACCGATATTTCAGAAGACTGTTGGTGTAAGTAGTTATCGATTGGCGATTTATCACTAAACCCCCACTCTGGTTCTACGTAGCCCAGGCGGCTAATCTGCTGCCTAGTTATTGCCTCAACATCCACTTTTGCTAAGGTATTGATCTCACCGGCGATTATGACTCTATCATGAGCAACCAATACCTCTACGGCCGTGCGACCATTTGGGTCTTGTGCCAGTACAGCATCTACAATGGCGTCGCTTATTTGGTCGGCGACTTTGTCTGGGTGTCCCGCACATACTGATTCGCTAGCAAAATGAGTTATTACTTTTGCCATATTATGATACCTCCACATTTGTTTGATTTAGAGTAAACGCATACTCTGTGTCCGGTCCGAGATGACCAGTAATTAACGAGGCTATGCCAACACGGACTCTTCTAATCCGATTGATCTGTGCCCCCAACAAGTTGGCTTCGTACAAACTGTCAGCATTCTGTACGAAATCTGGACCTAACGGCTCGCCCCCCAACCCAATATTGTTTTTGTTTGTCATAAAAATATCCTTTCTGCCATCAAGCAGAAAGGATATGGAATTCGAGTATTCGGCATATATCTTTCCGCTAGTAGCGGGCTAGATGGAGCACCTTCATGGTTTCACGGCCTTTTCGTGGTTACCAAGGGTTGCCGGCAGGTCATTGAGCTAGATCTCTCGCTGCACTCTTCATATTTGTAATGTCAAAGAAAGGCTAGGACTAGTCTATCATGCTTTGTCCTACGCCTCAAATCTTCTATTCAACTGCCTTTGCGGCTATCTCGTCCAGATGACTATAAGTGTTTCGGAGGGTCTCAAGCTCGGGCATGACCATAGTGTTGAGAAGCCATAACGGCATCCCCATAAATATCCCTACTAGCAGTGCTAAGCTTAGTACCCTCATACTCACCTGATAGTACCAAATGCTACTTTGTTTAAAAATTGCTTACGTTTACTTTTGTAAACGTTTTAGATGAGGCGAGACAAAACGTGAAGCACGCGCCCAAACGTTTACAAAAAATCTAACGATGAAGGGTGAGGCAAAATATGCTCCAACTGCGTACAGGCCACCAAGTAGCTCGTCGATCGCGTAATGTTCGCCCTGATATACGGTGCCAAAGTAGATAAAAACTGGGTATAAGATTGAGAGATAGCGCCAACGTGTTTTAAATAGCGTAAAGGCAAATATTACAAACAAAGTGGCATAGGCTGCGTGCAGCGAGGGCACAGCCGCAACTGGATTGGGGGATATCTTGTCATATACTGTGGGGAAATCGTGAATACCTAGTGCTGACCAAACATGGCTGGATACCCTTTCAACACGTTCAATATGCCCCAGGTCACTCGCCATCCAAGGCGGTGCTGCTGGGAATGCCAAGAATGTTAAGAAACCAGCGAAGGACACGGCCAAGTATGCCGTGGCATAGCGCCAATATTGTGATTCACGCAACTTCCAGACTACAAAGGCTAATGCAAACGGCAACACGAAGTGAAGCATGTAAGTAATGTATAAAACAAAATCATACCACTGGACATGGCCGTGCCACAGCTGTTGTTGAAGCCATACTGTTGGCAAGTGACCACCAAACAACAGCTTGTCCATATCTGGCATCCAAGTGTAGTTAACATGGTTGTTTAGGTTCGGTACCACACCTCGGAAAGATTCGTATACTAGCAGCAGCCCAACAAAAGGCACGAACCGTTTCAGCATCTCTTTGGCTTGCTTAAAAATCAGTGCCACAAACGATGCAAACACTAGTAATTTGTCAGGTGTAGGCCAGCTTGGTTCAACTACAAACAATCCAATGCTTGCACTTGCCGCAATTATTCCTACCCACTGAAGTAGATTTATCTTTTTTATAAACATGCTTTGTAATTATACCTGTACTTTGGGCTTAGTAAGAAAACTCATTGTTTAGGTTTAGCTATTTAGCCTTATAATGAGTGACGTGCAAATAAAACATATCAGATTACCAGTTTTCATAATTGGTTTAGTTATCCTAGCTGTAGCAATACTTGTAATGATGAAGCAAACATTTAATAGAGAGGTGCCTTCTGTGGAGCCAGCAGCCGAGTCTTCGACTAGGGATATATTTAAGCTTACTAGCCCGGTATTCGATAACTCGGGGGCCATTCCTGCCATCTATACATGTAAGAGCGATAATATCAGTCCTCCTCTTGCTATCCAAAATGTACCAGACAATACCAAAGAGCTCGCCCTCATAATGCACGACCCAAATGCTGTAGATAAAGATTGGGTGCACTGGCTGGTTTGGAAGATACCTGTAACGACTAGCCTAATAAGCGAGCACCAAGTACCCGCTGACAGCATAGAAGGCACAACAGATTTTGGTAAGCCTGGTTACGGTGGCCCGTGTCCACCTGCCGGTACTGGTACGCACAACTATACATTTGATCTATATGCCCTAAACGACACTATTGATCTTGATGCCACAGCAACACGCGACACTCTAATCGCAGCCATGAATGGCAAGGTAGTAGCAAAAGCCCAGCTTGTAGGCCGTGTCACTGCAGCACAATGAAAATAGCCCCGCAATAATTTACGGAGCTATTACCAATTGTTCTGCTGTTTAAATACTACGAGGTGTCTGCTCATATTCCCAAAACGAATCTGTTGTTGATTCTTCTCCGTCATCATTAAAGGTTGTGTT
>Ga0172379_10002213_pt1 | contig 35332 bp, 50 predicted proteins | sample GrowelOW334metaG_FD_119756 | JGI IMG/M metagenome (GOLD analysis project Ga0172379, IMG submission 119756) | Groundwater microbial communities from an aquifer near a municipal landfill in Southern Ontario, Canada - Groundwater well OW334 metaG | ecosystem: Environmental > Aquatic > Deep... | reverse complement strand
ACGAAACCCAGCCCTTCCGTTCCTGTCGCCCCTCGATAACACAAACTCCTGGTCCTTGCTCACTCGATTGCGGCGCCATACCGCAACGTAGAGGGCCACATAGTTCTTCTTGTCCGGCACCCAGAAGGTCTGCCCCACCTTGAGGGCAGCAAATGGGTACTTAAAGGGTCTTCCCAGTTTTGAATTTGATTGAATAATAGGCCGGACTTCTTCGATTTGTATCGCTTTTTTCATGCGTTATTAGCCTCTCCTTATTCTTTGTGTTGATTCCCTTTGCACCGTCTCCCACAGACTCCAGTAGCTCCTGTGCGCCTCCTACAAACACCAGTGACCCCTACAGGGAGGCACCCTCAACATGTCACCTTCCTTTCAAGAATCGCCAACAGGCCATCATCAGGAAAGAAGTCTCGGAATTCCTCAACGTAATCCCTTGCATCAGCGATGATCTTGTTAGCGATGTTAAGTTCGCCTTCGAGGGTTCTCGCCAAGATAGCCATCTCAATATAATTCTCGTATTGTTCAGGACCAGAAAGGTCCAACTCCTTGGTCTTAGCATCAACTCTTGGGGTATCGCTCATGGTTGCTCCTACTTCTTGAAGGCCAAGTTTATCACGGAGACATAACTGTTGTCGGGTTGAATCATGCAGTTTATCGTAGTGCTAACCAGTCCGGGCATGTGCTTCTTGGCCAGGTCTCTGATCTGGTCGATAGTCTTGTGCATCTCGCTAATACCGCGACAAGCCGGGAGCTTGATCTCGCAATGCTCGACCCCAATGCCAAGGTGCGCCTCAACAGTTTGCAGGCGCTCCTCGACGGTTGGCTTCGCGTCTTTGCTCATATTTGGTCTCCATCCTTTCTGCGATGATCCGGGTCCGTGGCTACACTATCCTTTTCGGGAATCAACGGCTCGGTCCGTGTGGCTTTGGCTTCGTAATCGTACCAGGGGCAATAGCCACAACGGGCGTAGGTACAGTATTCCTCACACCGCCGCGGCTTAGCTTCACGAATGTAATCAGCACCGAGCTCCTTCATCCAATGCTCGGCCTCCTCGCGCGTCTTGATCTTGGCCTTCAGCGCGGTCTTCTTGCTGTTCAGACACACAGCAAAGTCCGACATCCAGCGCTCAGCATCAGTACAGCACGGAGGAACGCCCCCAGTCTTGGAAGCCGCTTGGTGCAGGGCCACGCGCTTTTCAATGTAGGCTTGCGCGTCTTTGTCGCTCCAGACCTTGACCTTGAGAACCTCGACCTTTTTCGGGAACTTGTCGGCATTACTTGGGGTCCAGTCCCGGAACAACGCCACGATCTCCAGGCGCTTGATGCCGGCGCCGATCTTGGCCATGGCCTCGTCGTTGCCGTGGCGCATCAGCCACAGACCCACGTTTAACTGGGATTCCCATTCGGGTTTGACTCCGTTCAAAGTCGACCACACGCTTGTGAACTTATAGTCACTGAGCACGTCGCCCTCCAAGAGATAGTCAAGGATGGCCGATACCTTCCATCCAAGCACGTCGGCAATCACTTGGCGTTCAACGTGAGTATCCTTCTCGGCTTTGCCATGCTTCTCAGCGATCATGTGAACCAGGCTGCCATATAAGGCCCAGAGGCGATCCGAAGCATCCTCCTCCAAGAGATCGTAATACTTCTTGCCGAGCCAGAAGCGGAGGGGCGAATCTATCAAGCTTGTGCACGAAATTTGAGCATTAGACTTATGCGCCTGCTCTTGCCATTTAACCGCTTCGTACACCGGCTGTGGTAATCCGAATTTATTAGTCAAAATCACTTAATGCCTCCCTTTTTGTTTTTGTTCCAAGGTACTTGACTCTTGTGAGATTCCGATAGTTTACGTCTTGTTTCGACGGATATGTTTTTATGACATTCCTTAAACCTTTTCTTAGCTTCCTCGCTCCACGGGATTCCTTTGTTCCAGACGCTCCTTCCTTTACATGCTTCGCTTATATGTTTTCTGTGTAATACGGTGATAATCCTTCCTTTCTGAACTTCCCTCATTTTTAAGATGCTCTCTGGTTTGTGACGCCAAGTTCTTCCGCGACTCCATCCGCGATGACCCATCCGAGAGGCGCTCATCTTTATTTTTGTTTCTTCCGAGTGTTTGTGACCAGTGATAGCTTCGCTCAATCGCTTGCGTTGTTCCTCCGTAAAGCGATAGCCGACACTTCCGTCGCCTCCAATCGTTTTGTTTACGAGCCTCCATCCCTCTTGCTTGCCGTAAGCAATCCAAGCGATTTCTTCCTTGCATCCATCTCCCTCTACCTCTCCGATGAGACAAGCGTTCGGTAGACAACCTTTCGCAAGAACAGAACGTATCCAGTTGCAACGATAGCTATTATCGCGATGACTCTTGGCTTCTCGAAGATGCCAATAGAGACGCTTTTCCAATCGGTAGGCAGTCTTTCCGATGTACCGTATCTCACCGCTTGGATCGCAGAGAACGTATAGTTTCGTTGTCATCGTGTTGTTGATATGGGAAAATCCCATATCGGTTATTTAACTTCGCAACGCTTCTTTCTCACCTTCGGTCTCGAACTTGAGATGGCCTTTGGTTTTCTCAGCTCCTATGCCCAACGCGGCCGCAGTAATCTGGTACTCGCCGATTCGGAGGGTTAATTCGCCGGCATTCTGCATCGTCATTCCTTCCTCTCCGTAAAATACAGTGACTCGAATATGGTCAGGACTCAGCCGAAGCAATCTCCACTTCAACACTAATGACTTCATTTGTTTACTCCTTTCAGAATCAACGCCCGGCTATCCCCAGAGGCTGAACCATGACAGCATGGGGAAGGATGCAAACCATGACGAAAACATCCTTGTCGCCGGAGCGCGATATATTGGTGGAGACGGGGGAGAATTGAACTCCCCGTCCGAAAGGCGTTCTCCAAAGAACCTACGTGCGTATCCGGTTTAGGTCCAGCAACCAGGGGCGAGGTTTTCCCCGCCCTCCACCAGAAGGTTTATGGTCTTGCCCTTCGTGGCCCCGCGTGGTCGGCTGGTAATGAGTCGTACCGCGGGCTAACAGCCTACAATCTCGCCCGGTTCCTATGCGACCTTTAGGCCGCAATTTTATACTCGGTATCGAGTAGTGTTTGGTCGGAGTTTTACGAGGCCAACGACCATCCTCGGCACGCATCTGTTGAATAGAACCCTCCGTCGAAACCTGTCGTCCCCTTTCAATTTCCTTCGATCAGAACGGCAGCCGCGAGTCTTCATCATCCGGTGGCGGCGCGTCATCATCCGGTGGTCTGTCTCCCGCCGCTTCTTCATGCGCCGCTCCTGCGGCATGTTCCGCAACGCCCTTGTCGTTCGGGTCCCGCTCGAACCCTTCTTCATCCGTGAACGGCAACTGTTTGCGCTCGAACTCCTTCAGGGTCAGCACCTGTATCCCCTGGAGATACAGCGTGACGCCCTTGTTGCTCCCGGTATCGTACGGTTCAGCAACATAGGCCACCTTCACTATAGACCCCTTGGCTGGCAACCGCCCCGGAGGCAGGTCGTTGCGCTTGGCGTCCACGACGCGCGGAGCGAACGCTGACGAGAACTTGACTTGCAGGTTCCCCGTCTCCTTGTCGATCTTGAAGGGATAGTGGGTGTCAGGCAGGATCGCCTTCACCGCTTTACCCCACGCTATCACCTTCAGGTCGTTGATCGGGAACAGGAGCGTGACGCTGTACTTGGCCTTGGCGTCCTTGCTTCTGTTCTTGGGGTGCGGGGGTTGCGGCTTGTTGAGCCATGCGAATTGGATTTCTCCAACCGGGCTGATTTCCATCGGTCGCTTTTGTTTAGAAGCCATCTGCGGTTCCTTTCTATTGGGGTTACAGTTCCGTTTCGTTATCACTGATGTCCACACACGTTCCGCCGGTGAAGGCGATCAATGCTTTCTGGCGTTCTTCCCTGTTTTCTTAACTCCAACACAATACTAACACAATCATCACCTAAGTCAATCTTCTTTTGTTGGCCCTCCTTCTGTTTGGGTTAGTATCTTCTTCAGTTCTTTCCCGTAAGCCACGTTGGCCATCAAGCGTGCCTTGCATCTCTCCAGATGCGCCTTTGCCTTGTTCGAGTCCAGATCGTAAACTATGCGCTTCTCCGCCAACTCCTCGTCGTCTTCCAGAATGTTCCAGCGTCCCAGGAGTTCTTCAATATCATCGAAGCTGAACTCAATGTACTTCTGAAGTTCCTCGATGGCAGCCTTCCGGCAATCCGGTGGTATCGTGACTTCGGCCCGGAACTCTGCGATAAGCCGCTTGAGGACTTCAATAGGGGTTAGATTTAGGGGCGCCTTCTTTTTCATTGGAATCCTTTAGTTTTAGCTTCTGTTGTTGATTAATACCGTTAAAATCATCCTCGCTGACAAACTTCTGCCGGTTACGCCGGAACACAGCACGGACGGTACCGATTGGGCCCTCCCGATGCTTCGCGATATCGACCTCCATTTTCCAGTCTGTGACGAAGTTCTCGTAGGGTTCACCGGGTTTCTTGTAAATGAATATCACAGCATCTGCGTCCTGCTCGATGCACCCGCTGTCGCGTAAAGACTCCAGGGATGGCGGAGGCGGTGTGAGCTCCCTCGACTTCACTCCCATGCGCGACAACTGCGAGACCAAGAGCAAGGCGAAGTCAAGTTTCTTAGCGTGCTCCCCAAGCGCCGCGCTCCACTCCATGACCTGCTCGTTACGCGACAACTGCTGATGGCCCCTGGAATACCTGACGAGTTGCAGATAATCCAGACCCACGAACTTGATGCCGCGCTTCTTGACAAGGAACGCCAGCTTGGATGTGATCTGCTCGATGTTCATCCGATGCTCCATGATGAATATCGGTGCCTTCAGGAGCTTGTTAAAAGCCTCCTGCACGGCATCAGCCTCCAAGTCAGTGTAGTGACCCAGCATGAAGAACTTGAAAGCATCCACGCCAGCCAGCGTAGCCGCCATGATCTGCCTAATAAGCCCTTCCGACATCTCCATTGAAATGAACGCGCACGGCACCTGAAGTTCGACGGCCTTGTGCAAGACTTCATTAACACAAAACGTGGTTTTACCATTCGAGGGAGTGCCGGCTACAATGTACACGCGCCCCGGCATGTAAGAGCCCAAGATGTAATTGATAGGTTCCAGAAACGAAGGCCACCCCGGCCGTTGGCCGCCATCATGGGCAGACTTGGCCTTCTTTATAGACCCATCGTGCAACGATTTCACATCACCTTCAGGCACGGCGTCCAGTTGCGAGATCAAGTCCGTCATCATGTTGGCGCCAATCTCCGCCGCGGTCTGACCTTCATCAATATAAGTCTGGATGTTCCTGCTGTATGCTGCGAGATTCCTGAGCCGGTACTTCTCTACAACCTGTTCGGCATAGTGCTGGGCATAAGCGTGCGTCGTTGGAGCGTCCAGCAGCTTCATCAGGTACGCATGGCCCCCGACTTCATCAGCATGGCCCTTGGTGCGTAGTCTTTCGATCAGCGCTATGGGCTCCACCGGCACATGCTTTGACGCCAAGACCTGCATGGTCTGGTAGATGATCTGGTGCGCTCTGACATGGAACATCTCCGGGGTAAACTTTAGTTCATTCAGGATGAAGAACGCCCGTTCGGAGTCCAGCAGGATGCACCCCAGAAGCGCCCTCTCGGAGTCCTCGTCACAGACTGGTCGTCTTTCGTTCATCGTTGACCTCAATGTGGCGTGAATCGGTTAGCGTTGACCTTGACCTGCGGTATAGCTTTGGCTCGCCAGGCGCCGAATTTAGACACGAAACTTGGCAGGCCGATGTACTCAACAGAAGTGTTTTCCAGATAAAACGTCAGCACTCGCCTTACGACATCCACCCCGTACTGATCTATCAGTGGACGGAGCGCTTTCAAGTGCCATACCTGCGGAGAGCCGCCACACTTATCGCTCCAGAGAGCACAGATTTGGCGGCTCCAGTTATCGTTGTTTGATTTTACGGGGTCCATAGTTTCTCCCTTATACCCTGACGTACTCACACCTCCACAGTTTATGCTTGCCGCCTAAGCAATCCACCACGTCGTAGTAGCCCAGGCATTTATTATCACTCGCCGGTTTCTTTTTCTTGCAATAATAAATCGGACAACCTTTGCCGCGGCAGTCCTTTACTTCAGCTTGCGTAACAACTTGACCCTTTAGGTTAATGGCCATGAATATTCCCCTTCACAGTTTTCATCGCTTTCATAAGCTCCCTGAGTACGCACTCCTGCGTCTTGGCAAGGCACTTCTTACAGGTGATCTTCTTGATGTCGAGTTTGCCTGCCGTGACGAACGGATGCCTCTTATCGAAGGCGTCGTATTCCTTGCTATCGCACGCGCGGACATTCCCGTCGAACAGGTGGTTGACTTTTTTATTGGAGCGGACGTGGTAAGTAATTGTTTTCTCCTTTGTTCTCCGGCCTCTTATTTCCGGTGTTGTTGTGACAACGAATTGAATACTATCATATCACTAACTTATGTCAAGCGGCTTTCTGTTTTCAGGATGCGTCGAATAGAAATAGTCCTTGCCACAAACGTCTATCGAGATACTCAAGCGTTCGACTTCGCTCATAATTTGCACCGCGCATCCCACGGCGGCGCGTTCGTCTATGGACAGCTTGAAACTGCCCTTCAATAGGACGAGCGTTGTAATGATTCCTGATAGTTGGTTCATTGTTTCCTGCTCCTTATATCGCGCCGTTCCTTACGAATGGCATCCCGAACTGCGAGAAGTTCGAGGGCCGCCGTCTGCATCGCTCGTTCTACGAACTCTAATTGCCGGTCATCAGAAGCCCCAGCCTCGCAGACGCTCTCGATCTCCCGGACGATGAACAGGGCCAGTGAATCGCCGCTTCCGTCTCCGTTTTCCAATGCCAACAAGACCTGTCCGTCAGGATACGCTTTGTTGGCAATGTGAATTATGTCCACAGGTTTCATTTCGACACCTTCGCTTTCAGCCGATGTTTGGCATTGGCTATCTGGTGCGGATGATAACGTTCGGGGTTTCGTACCACTTTCTTTGCCAGTCTCTTTTTCATCGGTCCTCCTTCAATTCAGGTTTGCCAGCGCGTACTCACCGCTCTTGATCTTCTTTTCCGTGGCCGCTTTGTTCTCACTCAGGAACTGATTGCGGTAACGGCCGGTCGTTACGCTATAGTCCCAGCCATGAGTGTCCAGCGTGATCTTGCCGGCGGCATCCCGCTTGGCAATGATTGTTTCGTAGCTCTGGAAGACAGTCGAGCCATCATCCAGTGTGATCTCGAACTGGTTCGGGGCTTTCCCTTCGCCGTTTTTGCTTGTCATGTTTTTTACGTGCATTGTTCTCCTTTGTTTTGTGATATGGGAAAATCCCATATCGGTTACTTGGTCTTGAGTTCCAGCATCTTCTCGGCCAGCGCCCACAACGCCTGATTCAGCCGGATGTCACGGTCAATGGACTTGACCTGATGCAACCGCGCTCTGGCATACCGGGCATCCTGTGGGGCTCCAATCACGCCGGCATACCGACCATTCTCTTGATCCTGTCGCATATACCGGACGCCACCCTTCGTCACGTTTTCTTGGATGCGATTGAACGTCTTCCAGAGATCGTTGCCTTTATCATCGTACCTGCGGGCCGTGTTCAACCGGGCCGGTTCAAACTGAATCCGATGCGAGCTAACGTCCTCCGGGTCAAACAGGAGCATAGCCGCCGACCCCGACAGCGCCGCCTGTTCTTCTGGCAGCAACTGCACGCCGCGCATGGCGTTCACCTGCTCGCCCACCAGCTTCCCGGCCTCGCCAACCCTCGCGCTGGCCTTGATGATCTCCTGCGGGTTGAAGCCGACATGCCGGATGCGGATGTCTTGGAACGATGATGTCTGCACCACCATCCCGTTGCTGCACGCCAGCCGGAACACACCCAGCATCACATGGTAGCACGAGCCGGCGTCGTGGCTGTTGACCAAGATCATCTGAATGGTCTCGTCGCCCACCGCCGACAGGCTCCGGTCATTCTCACGCTGGAACCTGATCTCGTGCTTGCAGAACTGCCCACGTTCCACCGAGCGCACGTTCATGGCCCTGGCACGCACCGGCATCCAGCCCTGGTCACGCAGGATGTCAACCACTTCAATCGTGCGTACCTGTTTGTAGATGCCACTCACGCGCTCCGCAGGATGCTCGGCGCCGATGGCCGGGACCGCCCGGATTAACTGCTCGTTGCTTAACTGTTGCTGAACTTGCATCTGCTTTCTCCTTTGGTTAATAACCGCCTGTTAATGTGATCTCGTAACGATCCATGCACTTCTTTGTCGTAAAGACGACGCCCTCTTTGACAAGTTGGGCAACAAATACTGCCATCAAGCGCGTTTCTTCTTCGGTACAATAGAACTCAAATGTCATACGCCTCCTTTCTATTATGCGTGGTAGAAACCATCCTCACCATTATACCGATGCAAACACGCATCCACTTTCGCTACCTTGCCCGTCAGGTTGCCATCTGGGTCAACCTCCAGTCCGACATCCCTTGGATCGTCGCCTCCCAGGTCGCTCTGTGACACCAGGAGAACGCCCTTGCATTCGTACCAATCCATGTCGTCAACGATCTTGACTTCAGCCGGAGTCAACAGCCAGTAGTCCGGCAAGACCACCAAGTCGGCGGGAACCGCATTGCCGTATTGATCTCTCATCTTTCCCTCTCTTGCTTGCTCAACGCCCAGCACAGAATGAACCATGCCACAATGCAGGCGATTGTGATTAGCATTTAATTAACGAAGGTTATGGCGAGACGCTCAGAGTATCCGCGGCGCTGAAGCTCGTCACGAATGCTCTCCAGCACCAGCACGTCGCACGAACTGAATCCACCTTCATTCTCGATGCCATCGTAAAGCCGTTGGGCCTCAGCGATCAGCTTCTTGCTCGTTGCTTTTTTGATGTCCATAGATTTCCTCCTTTACTGCGTTCGTTTCTTTTCATTAATTATCTTTGCAAAAAACATCAGTGAAAGAGGTGCGCGACAAATTTAAGCAACCATAGCGCGAATATAATCCCACTGCCGATTGCCCATGTTTGTTTGAATACGGCAGTCCATCGAGCAACAATGGGTTGCCAGTACAATGCTCTGCGTTCGGCTTGGTTGCGTTTGATGCGTGCTTTCAGGTTCATGGCGTCCTCCTTTTATTCTTTGGTAAAGTCCGCTACCGTCCCTTCAAACCCACACTCCGGGCACCGGGCTACAGCCTTCTCATCGTAATCCGTATCGCCCAAGTTCTTGAGCGAATCGGAGAATGGGTCAGTGCCTTCGTCCTTTAATGAAATCCATACTGCCGTGAGTATCAGGACTTCATCCTCCTGCTTGCACTTTGGACACTGCTTGTCTTCGAGACAGTTTGCGTTCACGCCTCCTCCTTTACATTGACTCAAATTCCATCTTCGTACCCTTGCGAATCTGTGCTTTGGTGCGGTGATCGTTGAATTCATCGCATTCTTGGCGGGCCTGCTCCAGCGTTATCCCGGTTGATTGTGTCATCTTCCTGGCTCTGGCAAACGAATCCCAGCCGGTGCAACTGCGCTTAAATGTCTTGTAATAGGTCACATCTCCCCCTTCTGCATAGATTCAAGTGCTTCCCGATACGTGCTGTTATAACCCCAGCACGATTCGCACTCAGCTTCGACGCGCTCCTTAGTCTTGGCATCTAACACGTCAGTCACATAGCCCCACACATCACCGCTCAGGTAGTTGTTCCATGTCTTCACCAAGCATTTAGCCGCCTCCTCTGCCTTGTCAGGCCGATTCCATTCATCCTTGCTCACAAACACAGCGCCAATCATGGACGAATCCCAGCCCCCGCTGTCGCCAACAAAGCTCTTGCTTCCCAGCCTCAAAATCACACCGGAGTGCGAATACATTCCCAGCGTGAATATCCAATGGGTCTTGGCCTGCTCGATCTTCTCGCCCCGATACCAACTGGCGAGCTGATCCTTGGCGATGAACTTGTCGTTTATCACCCAAAAGTCACGGTGATAGTTGACCAGGAATAGTCCGTTGTCATCGTCCTCGTTTGGCGGGCGCGGGTCGTTGTCCTGCACCAGATATTTGAGCGTGATCTTTCCATCCTTCTCCGTGAGGATAACATCGTCGTCATCCTGCGGCTTATGGCTGAGCTCCAGCCCTGTGTCTGTCCTCGTGATCGTGCGCGTCATGGTTATGGTCTTCATCGATCTGCCTCCTGTTTATGATATGGGAAAATCCCATATCGGTTATTTGACTCCAAAGATTCGCGTTCCGCTCTCATTGAAAACGGCGGCCTCCAGGTCTGCCTTTATCGCCTCATCCACGAGTTCCTTGTGATGCTCGTAGTACACGGACGGCACAAACCAGCACGTGCTTTCACCGTAAGACTTGGAGCAACCGATTTCTTTCCAGAATTCATCCTCGTTAATTTCTCCTTTTTCCAAGTCGGAGTTCAGCATATCAAGATGGAACTCCACTTCCGAATTGACACAGGCGTCTCTGGCCTTCTCCTGTTGAGCCGGCGTCAAGTCCTTGAATTCCCTCACGTTAATCGTTTTCATCATCCCTCCTGTTTTGGTTGTTATCCTACAAAGTACGCTATCGGCACCGTCTTGCGACCTTGCGCTTTGGCGCATTGTACGGCGATCTCGCTTCCAATATTCACCGCCCGCAACGTGCCGTCGGGATTATGAGCCAGTTGAACTTGGCGGCCTGGAGTTGACCATTCTACGGCAATGCGGATAGCGTCCCGCCGGGTCATGAACTCGTCAAACGATGTCCAAGCGGCCGTGTTGTCAATTATCCTGCTCACTTTTATGTGCCTGCTCATTCTGTCCTCCTATGATTCCAAATCCCGCATCACAAGCCGCTGACAGTCCGGCGGCAGTTCCTCGAACTTGATCCGTTTGCCGTTGTGCTTGCCGATCAGGCCCCGCCCATGCTGGCCGAATCCCTGTGGATGGAACGGGTTGGCACTCATGCCTACGTAGTCACGCATCTTCGTGGAGCTATCCATAGTTCCCCGGCCCTTGTAGTACACGGAGTAGCGGTCACAGCTTCCGTCAGGGCCGCTGTCATAGATAGTATGGATTTTCATTTACATCCTCCGCAATAATACGGCTCCGTTTTACCAAGCATCGTAAGCATGGAGCCGCATTGCATCATTCCTCCGTTTGTTCCGGCCACATGCGTCATTACCCCGCACCCTCCGTTTTCTCCCGGAGCAAGCGACTTGAAAGCAAAGGTGAATAGAACCCCTCCGCAATCTGATGCCGCCTTTGCGTGAGGCCCAGAGCATATTGGCTTTGTATCCGGCCATCGTTTCATACCACCATCCCAAGCCGGTGCTTGATGTATTTCCGTAATGACTTCGTGACCTGCCCAATCACCAGCCCTGATAGGCCGTCTAATGGCATCGGCTTGCCAGCCCAGATGTCGCCAATGCAGGACTTCGCCATGATCGAGATTGGAGCATCCGGGGCCGTGACCGCGTGCTCCAGCAGGCTGGGGACAAAGTAATTCTCCTCGATATGCGACAGGATATGGCCGTGATTATTTGACGCATCGCCGAATGGCTCACCCGATTTCACATCAACCATGTGGCAGTAGAAGCAGTCACTCGCGCCCGGAGCCGGCACCTTGCCGTCCACCAGGGCCAAGGCAAAGGCCCGGCAATAATCATTCACCCGCTTCTTGAGCTTCAGCGCCGCCTTGGACTCCCGGAGCGTGCCTCCGCCGATAATCCGGCCCCGCTTCGTGATGATGATCCCATCCTTGTAGAGCACGCGCTTCTCACGGGTTCCGATTGTCCAGACGCCCTTGTCCTGCCATATCCAGCGGCCACCGGCTCCATAGCTATTCATCCTGTCCTTGGTCGTGTTCGTGTGCCAGCCGCCGGTGTTATAGACCACCGAACCGTCCGGCTTGAACGTCAGCACGTCCGTGCCATGCAGCTTGACACAGATGTCAATGCCCAGAGCGTGCCGGTGCAGATACGTGTTGCGGCCCAGTTTCTTGCTTTCTCGGTTTCCCAGCTTTTCATGTGCTTGCGCGTAATTCATGGTTCTCCTTTATTTGGTTATTTTTGCTTCCCCGACGTTATTCCCGTTGATGTCCAGCAGGTAGAAACCGACTCCCGGTTCTATCGTGTAACGCTCCAGATCGTCGGCCAGCTTGTGCAGGATTCTCGGAAGCTCGCTCTCACCATCCTTGAACGCCGCGTTATCCATTGTGACTTTCATTATGAATTTCATCCATTCACCTCCTTCGTTTATGCCCCGCGCTGTTGCCTGTCAGAAGGAAATTCATTTACCCCTCCGCTTCGGAGACTTCGGCGGCGCCAAGCACGGGCATATCCCCGGCCCTTTCTGTCGCCCACAGAGCGAGCAGAATTGCAAAGGTTTCCCATTGACCGTAATATTCTTAATCGTCATGGCTTTGTCCTCCTTATTTGGGTTATTCATTGCGTTTCATCCACTACTATCCCTCCTCCGTTATTCGCTTGTTCTGGAATGCATAGAGCTTGTCACGCAGGGCACACATATCGGCGTCCGGCACATCCATTCCATCGGCAAGGAAGTCGAATGTTTCGGCGTCTTGCAGGGCGGCATGGGCGCATTCAAGCAGCGTGTTCAATTCATCATCTGTGAATGGATGAGTCATAATTCCTTTCATTCCCGATATGGGAAAACCCCATATTCATTCACTTACCCGTAGCTTTAGCGATTGCAACAAGCGAATCTCGGATTTTTGCTACCGCCTCAGCTCTTGTTTCTCCGTGCCGGTAATATTCCACCATGCGTTTTAACTGCAACAGCAATTCTGGCGCGGCGGCGATCAGCTGGGCATTAGCGAAAACCTCGTCTTCATCGCGCAAATCATCCATTTCGCAAACACCATATCCTTCCGGCGTGTCTTCAATTACGGCCAACGGAAGGTCTGTTGCTTCATCAATCTTCCACGGCCCCGGCGTGTGTTTTGATGCCATATTTTCTCCTTATGGGAAATTCCCATATTCATTCGTTAAGCCAGAAGTCGCTTGTACAGGTTGAAACGGTTTGTGAATCCACAAGCCGGATTGCTCATGGATATGATGCTGGCTTCCTTGGCCCAGCGATTCCTGCCATAGACCGTGGCAATCATTTGCGATGGTTGCTTGAACGCGCGGCGAATTGTGACGTGACAACTATCAATTTTAATACACTGGCTCATGGTTTTCTCCTTCAATCATGCGGTTTTGAACTCTCTACGAATTCCGTTTATATGCCAGCGGAATTTCCAGTCAATACGGAGCGCAGCCAGATGCAGGATTATTCGTCCTGTATGACTACGGGACAGCCTGATCTGCTTCGCGTTGTTCATGGTTTCACCTCCATTCATTGTTGATATGGGAAATTCCCATATTGAAATTGATCTTGACTTCTAATATCACTCCGTTACCATACGGCTTATGAAGATATGCTCCATGTGCAAGAAGTCAAAGCCTGAGACTGATTTCTATAGAAATCGCCATCATTCAAGCGGCCTGACAAGCGCGTGCAAAAGCTGCATGAGAGCCTATATGAGGGCCTTCAAAAAATGCCGTCGCTCCGATCCTGTTAAACGCCGGAAAGACTATGACGATAATATAAGACTAAGAAAATTAAACCCAGAGCGTTATAAAAAATACGATAGGCAAAGAAATCTTAAAAAGAAATTCGGAATAACAGCTCAAGAGTACGAGCATTTATTCACGGTTCAAAATGGATGTTGCGCCATCTGTGGCAAACAAGAAGTTTCAATTCTGAACGGCAAAGTTAAACGATTATCGGTTGATCACGATCATCAATCCGGCGAGATTCGCGGGCTTCTATGTTCTAATTGCAATACCGCTCTTGGCTTGTTTCAGGACAATATAACCATCCTGAAACAAGCCATAGATTATTTACGGCTTCACGGTTGCGTTGACTGACACAGAAACCTCTTTCCCATCCACTTGGGCTTGTGTCTTCATAAATCCGCCAGTCGAAGCGACGACGAGCGTTTTTCCGCTGGCGCTGGGCGTCGGCTTCTGCATATCAATTTCGATTTTTAGGACGCTGCCGTTGATTGTGACTTTCATGGTTTCATTCCTTGCATTTCGCCTATTCTGTAGGCTCATCAGTACGGACAAATTATCCGTATATGCACACCAGCTTGGTTTAATCGTTGTAGCCTGGACGGGTGATATGGGAAATTCCCATATTGATTTGTGTCCAGTGTCATTGATATGCCGAAGCTGGCGTAGTCATAGCGAGCGCATTCCCTGGCGCATTGTTTGGAAAGCTATTAAGTGGGCCTGCGATTAAGCCGATATTAATCAAGCATCGCTTTGCGGCCGACCTGCAAACAAGTGGGTTTTTGATATGGGAAATTCCCATATCGCAACCATTGCGATTTACAGGCACGCACACTTTCCTGCTATGGCGCAATCGGCAATTCTCTCATTCCCTATGGTGGCCGCGGTGATAATCCCTACAATTTTTGATATGGGAAATTCCCATATCGCCCATGTTGGCATTATCGCCGGAGCTTCAAGAATTCCGTTGCGAGGTTTCCGGTAGGCTGGCTTAATAGCTTTCCGGTATTCACGTGGTCACGCCTGACCCGCTGATTTATGTCATCGGCCAACCGTTTCGTGGATCACGGGTCAGCCGTAAATCAGATATTCACTATTAATGTATGGAAAAGAACTAATTCAACTCTAATACTATTATATCATAACGCTAACATTTGTCAAGCTCTTTCCGACAAGATTCTTGATTTGTCAAGTGTACTTGATAACTTCCAATCAAGCGGGCATTGACAATTCCGTTATTCATTCAATAGGCCAGGAACACGGTTATTCATTCAATCAGCAAGAAAGCCTGGATCATTCACTATGGCAATCACGGGCCGGATTATTCATTATGCCGGGCCGGCGCCGCGATATGGGAATTCCCCATATTCCCGGGCACAAAAAAACCCTTGCAAGTTTTATCCTGCAAGGGTTTTCTGAGCCTTAGCAATGCAATCCGGTCTATGGTTACGTTATGCCGCTTTGTTTTTCTTGACCTTGGTTTCCGTCGCTTCTGCGGCCTTGATGATCAAGGCTATGGTCTCTTCCCGTGTAGTACCAAGCGCGCTATCCAGTGCGGTCATCACTTGCATGACAAGCGCAAGTTTTTCGTTTTCTGTATTGCCTATTTCCGGCAATATTACACTTGCGCTTTTATCATCCGTCAAATTCTTGACGGGCTTGCGCTTCTTGGTTTTCCGGGCTTTAACGCCTATCTTTTCGCGGAATTCGCGCAACGTGCTATTCAATGCCGCTTGCTCAGACTCAGTCATGACCTCATAATTGAGTTGATCCTTTACGCCATCACAGACTTGCATGGCGCGCTTGCGGTCATCGTCAGTGCCGGGTTTAACGTAGTCGGAAACAATTTTGTAGATTGCTTCTTTTTCTGACTTGTCAAACAAGCGTGCGATAAGGTTTTTAACCTTGGCATACGCTCCCGCCATAGCGTCAATAGCCTTGGATAAGGCTATAGCTTGCGCGGCTTTTTCGGCATCCGACTTTGCGATCTGCTTCTCCGTCTTTTTTGTCTTCATGGTTTCTATCCTTTAATTATGGGATTGAAACCAGATTGCACTGCTATTATTAGCGCTCTACCTGTCTGCATTGTCCGCCTGTCAAGTTTTGCGCTGGCTTGTGTCAATGAACTACCTAACTGTTAAGAGTATATCAGATATCTAACATAATACAATAACTATTTTTATTTATTTTACACGTCAAGCGCAAGCCTGGATTGTACGATATGGGAAAATCCCATATCAGAATGCACGGCATGATTGCACGCTAACAATATAACCGCATGGTCAGTATCATACAGGACACAATACAGTCATAGAGTATAAGCAAACAAAAACCTTATGGCATAACACCAGTTACAAAGTATAGGGTATACGCTTCCCTTATTTTTTCCAATACCCTTGCTACCATTGCCTACAATGGCCTAACCATGGCCTAACCATAGCGTCACATTGTCGCACATTGGCAAGACCGGGAGACCCCCAAGCCCACCCATCCCCCCACCCCGGCCGGGAAGAGGGGGGGACTATCTCCGCTGGTGCCACCCTATATTTTTTGTGAAATACCTATATCTCCGTCGCCACCACCCTATATATTTTATGTAATCACCTACCTCGCCCAAGTCTTCCTCTGTTCACCCAGCCCCGCCCCAGGGCCGTTACCATTGCTCCCGCCACGTATCCAAGCCGTGTAGACCTGAAAAAATCGGCGTCGAGGGGAGGGGTAGCCGGACGCGGGTTTTGGGGCCTGAAATCCTCCAGGAATTGTTTGTGTCAGCGCGGTGGACATACCTCATTTTCATTGGGGTTTTCGCATATTCTGAGCCTTCAGGATTTCTGAAAAAACGTGCGTTTTCTGCTTGACAGCCTAATAGTGGCTATGAGACAATTCTGGCATGGATGAGAAACCAGACGAGAAGGCCGGTAAATGCGTGGTCTCGCTGTGGCTGGACCCAGCGATAAGAGACGCCCTCGACGAGAAGGCCAGGGGTATCGAACGCAGCCGCTCTTGGATGGCCAGCTTAATTTTCAAACAAGCCCTGGGATTAATACCGGATGAGGACAAAAAGTCGTGACCACCTACATCATAAAAATAGACGAGGACCTGGTTTCCCAGGAACTTGAGGAGACCGCCAAAGCCCAGAACGTTACCCCGGAGGAGTTCGTCATGGGGCTCGTCGCGCGGACCCTCGCCCCTCAGTCCAAGACAGCTCAGAAGTTTTATCCAGACCGAATGCAATAACCACGCAAAAGGAGAAACACAATGGGTACAACTCAAAGCCTTGCCGTCCGCTCTTTCTCGACTACTGAACTCGGCGTAAAAGCAACCCTCGACGAAACGTCGCTCGTCGTCCCGGATGGCACGCCGTTCGAGGTCGTCGAACGAATGCTCGCAACCATGAAGGGCCTCCGTAACTGCACCCTCTGGTGGATCGGCGATTTGCTTTTATTCTCGGAGCGCTCCTTCGGCGAGAAGTACGCCCAGCTCCTCGACTCCACGGACTTCGAATACTCCACGCTCCGTAACGTCTCGTACGTCGTGACCAACGTGGCGCCGGCCGTGCGCCGTTCAGAATTAACGTTTTGGCACCACCTCGAAGTCGCTCCCCTGCCCCCGGCCGATCAGAAGAAGTTCCTCAAGATCGCCGTGGAACAGCGCCTGTCAGCCTCCGCGCTCCGGGCCATGATTAAGAACAAGTCCAAGGAGCCCGGACCCAATAAGGCCGAGACCTTTGAGCTGGCGCTGCGCTCGATACTGAAGATCGCCAAGAACAGCCCCAACTTCAGCAAGGAGGAGTTCGCTGACCGTGCCGGTAAAATATCGGATGTTGTGATAATCGCCATCACGGCCGCAGACGCCCTCAAAGCCTTTGACCGTTGACGCCGGCAACTTGTTCTTGATAGCTCTTGGAGACTAATATGCCAATGCAACCGACCATCTGGAAGATCACCAGCAAGAAGTTCCCGCGCCTTCCTATTCCTTCCAAGGCGGAACAGTTCAAGATCAAACGGTCGTTGAATATAGAAACCCAAGAACCGTTCCCGCGCTGCCGCGGTAAGTTGCAGGCGAAGGTCAAGGCGTTCGAGAAGAAGGGCGACTTCTCCCACTCCGGCACCGCGCGCGTCCATCTCTGTAACGACTGCCGTTGCAAGCGCGTATCCGGCTGGGGCACCACGCACTACGGCGTGGGTTACTGCTGGTATCACGACATCGACGCCGCCAGGGGGTTCTCCAAGACACAGGCCATCGCCATGCGCCAGGGATACCCTCTGGACCCGATTAATTACAAGTCGGACTCGGATTACATTGATGACGTTCGGCGCCAGGCGGCCGACTCCGGCAACGTCCTGAGCCTGCGCGACGATCTCGTCCTGCTCCGAGCCCACCTTCAGGAGTTCGAGAAGTTCTGGCGCGAAGCCGGCCCCAACGAACTCAAGATGAAGACCGCGCACGGAGCCACGAAGATGACTGACGACGTGAAGATTGCCTGCCTGACCAAGCTCGTGAACGCCGTGAGCCGTCTGAGCCGGGACCAGTACATAATCACGGAGAGCGATTTTATCGCGGTTGATGAAATCAAGACCTGGTTCTGGGCCATCATACAGGCCCTCGAACGCAACTGCCGAAAACTTGTGGCTGAGGAGATAGACAAGAAGGATTTCCTTCCCGCCATGATGCGTGATCTGCGTGAAATACCAATGCCCAAGCAGGGACGCGGAGGAAAGAAATGAACCCGAATACATTCAAGGCACCGGAATGGCTTTGCACATGTTGCGGGTTCTTGCTTTGGATAGGCGCCGTTGTCAGTTTCTTTTGGCTTTTTGGCATGGTTGCTCGCGGTCTATGCAATGGCTTTTTTGGAAGTCTGTGACCGCGAACGCGGATGGCCGAAATAGTTCTTGACAACGAATACCGGCTCATCCATACTGTCCTTGCGATGAAAAAAAGAACCCAATCATTTTGACTCCCCGCCTACGGAAATCCTTGCCGCACGCCGGCGTTTTTCATCGCACGTAGTGCGGGGAGTTCATTTTGTCAAGTATACTTGACAAGTTAAAAAGGAGAAAGAATGGACACAATCCGCGTAAGTCGTCCTGAACGAGATTTCGTTTTTGTAGACAAAGACTCACTTGACCCAAGAGAGCAATTGCGTGATTGGAAGGGGCTATGGATACCGAAAGAGGTATGGTTGTCTGACTTGGGCTTTCTTGAAAAATGCTTGTTAGTGGAAATAGATAGTCTGTCAAAAAACAATTCGGGATGCTACGCCTCGAACGAATACTTTGCAAGGTTCATGGGAGTAAGCGAAGACTATATCAGGAAAGTTCTTACGAGTTTAAGGAAGCTCGGACTTGTCAAAACCAAGTCTTTCGATGGAAGGTACAGGTATCTTGCCGTTGATTTCAGCAAGATAAGACGTCGGAAAAAGAAGCCTGCTCCCCGGCACAAAAGTGCCACCCCTGCCCCGGCACAAAAGTGCGTGGGTTAAAGTCTTTTTTCGATATATTATTCGTTTGGATTGAATGACTTACAAAGTCAATACCGCCTCGTATAACATAAGGTTATAACATAGTGAAGACTTAATAGAAGCTATTAAGTCTTATGCCGAAGCGGCATATTGATTGAAATCTTCAAGCATTCAGAGCAGATCGGAATCAGAAAAGAAAAGAGTAGGGCCGCCGGGACCAAGGAGGGCATCATGCCAGTGAGTATCCGAAGGTTAAAAGGGGGAAGGTTCCAGGTTCGCACGCCTCGCGGGATCAAGGCCAGGCATACCACGATGCGCAAAGCAATGCGCCAACGCCTCCTATTGAACGCAATCGACCACGGATTTGTTCCGCGCAAACGCCGGAGATAGATGGAAGAAAACAAAAACAGTACGGCGCAGAAGAATTATGGCGGGTTACAAATGGATGGTGAAACAAAGGTTTGCAAAAAGTGCGGACAGAGAAAATGTTTGCTTGAATTTAATAAGGCCAGCAAATATTTGCGCAAGAATGATGGAGTATTGGTCGTTTATTACAATCCATCTTGTAAGGAATGCGTTAAATTTTACAAAGGTGAATATTGGATTAAGAACAGGCAAGCACTGGTTTTAAAAATGAAGGAACGATATATTCCGCATCCAAAGAAGATTGTTCTAAAAGATGAAAGTTACAGAATAGAGAGAAAAAGAAGACGTAAAATAAGTCACTCTAAATGGTATCGAGAGAAAGGCGAGGAGTATCGCTTGAGATGGAACGCGGAAAGAGGAAGGGAGTGTCGCCGCAACAGAAGACTTGATCCGATGTTTAGGCTAAACGAAACGATGAGTACGTCCATCCTGCGGTCATTGTGTCGTGGCGGATTATCGAAAAGAGGGAGGACCTGGACTGATATTACCGGCTATACTGTTGATGATTTGAAAAAATATTTAGAATCGTTATTTACCGTTGGAATGTCTTGGGAAAACCACAGTCGTTTTGGATGGCACATTGATCACATAATCCCAAAGGCTCGTTTGTATTTTACTTCCATGGATGATCCGACGTTTAAGTTTTTGTGGTCATTAAAAAACCTGCGCCCTATATGGTGGAGGGAAAATTTAAGCAAGGGTTTTAAAATCGAATCTAAAAGAATCCAACTTACGGGACCAGTTTTATGAATGACGATGTTTCTGCGGCTTCCAAAATTGTTGCGTTTATTGACCGCAAGGCGTCAGGAGCTGTAGACGAGTCTCCATTTTTTTTATTTGAGCCATACGACGTGACTAAGCGGCCGGAGTGGGTGCTGGAGCAAGCCAAGAAGGATGGGGTGGACCTCTACTCCGAGGAGATGCTGTTCCACATCGGCGCTGACCCGCACAGGTTTCAAACCGGCTTCCTGATGTCAACCGCTCCCTTCCGTGCGATCATAGCCGGAAGCCGTAGCGGAAAAACGGTTCTCGATATTATCGAACTCGGCATCATGGTGTCTGGCGAAAAACCCATCTCGATGCGTGTAGCCAAAGGGGTCAAGACCGGATTCAAGCGTAAGATCAGCAAGGAGAACATCCTGCGCTTCGGGCGCTTCGATGTTCGCTCCGGGACTCTCATTGACCATGACTTCAGCGCCGTGTTGCCGGAGGGCTGGGATGAATGGGACTGCGGGTACATTGAAGGCGCCGGCGTATATCCCGACGAGAAGATTCCGAAGCCAGGCAGCACCCTCTGGATAGGCTGCACGCAGCGAGCGCTTACCGAACGCTGGTGGCCTGCGTTTGAGAACGAGGAGAACGACGACTTCTTCCCCCGTGAGTTCATCGACCGCAAGCGCGGCTACAACGGATACATGAAATCCGAGAACGTAGTGTTCGGTGTGCGCCGGACACGTATCGCCATGATCTCCTACGAGTCCGGGTTCCGAAAGTTCGAGGCTGCCGGCAAGGAAGCCATCGGTATCCATGCTGTGTTCTTCGATGAGGAGTCGCCGGACCAAGCCTGCGTTACGGCCGCTGTCACTCGCTGCAAATACTTCAGCATCTCCGAGACGCCCTATCTGGGCATGACGTACACGAAGCAACTGATCTTCAATCCCAAAAAGGAACGCAAGAAGAACCAGGTGTTTCACGCGACGATCTACGACTCGCCGTACTTCGACAAAGAGACCATTGACCACCGGCGCTCGATGTATCCCCCGCACGAGATTGGCGCCCGTATCTGGGGGCTGCACACCGAGCTCAAGGGCAAACCGTATTTCGACCGCACGAAACTCAACGCCTGGATTCGTGCCAACAAGGTTCCGTTTGAACTCTGCCGTTTCCGTCCGTTCGAGGAATACGACGGCATGTATTCGCGCCCGGACCACGAGAAGCCCGGCCTGTTCTCCGTTGACATCCTCTTGGAACAAAACCTGAAGGAGGAAAACCAGCAGGATGTGTGGCGCATCTACGAGAAGGCCCGCGAGGGCATGGCGTATTTTCTGATGGCTGACAGCGCTGAAGGCAGCGATGTGCGCTCTGAAGCCGGCGACGTGCTCGCGTCCTTGGTCATGCGTCCTCCCGTCGGAGAAGAACAGTTCCCGCAGATCGTGGCGTCATTGCGTTCGACGCTGAAGACGGTGTACTTCGCGCGGACGTGTTCGTGGGCGCTTCGGTATTACAACAACGCGCTGCTATGCGCCGAGGGTCCGACCCGCGGAAGTTTCAACGCCTTGTTCTACGCCGAACTCGACGACTATCCGTACTGGTACAACCAGCCCTCGGAGCGCTGGAGCACCAGGAAGTTTCGCACGGTCAAGGGGTTTGACACGAACGTGGCCACGCGGCCGGCGATCTTCGACATCATCACCGAAGTCCTCAGCGAGTACAAGATTGAGGAGGTTCCTGAGATCAACGATGTGCCGCTGTTGCGCGAACTTGCGGCCTGCGTCCTTGCGGTCAAGAACGGAAAACTTCGGCCGGACCATGTTTCAGACGGTTCCTTGGATACGACTGTATGCTACGGACAGGGCCTCTATGTTTGGAAGCATAATCCGGAGCAGATCAAGTGCCGGGCTGAAGAAAAGAAAAGCTCCTGTCGTTTCGGCGAACTCTTGAGTCAGAGTGCGGCGCCGCCAAAGCAACTTGTTTATCTCGGCGAAGGACAATCCGATCTTAGGTAGATTTTGTTCTTGACAGTCGTTTGTCTGATACTGTAATTTCTCATCAAGAAACCAGAATAATCGAGGTATCCCGATGGCTCCAAAAAAAGGTGGACAGAAGAACAAGTCGGGCAGTCGCAACTTAGACGTTGAATCTTACATGAAAATTTTTTCCTGGGCATTTTCCAAGTCCAAGAAAGATTATTCCCGTATCGTTTCGCTTCAGCAAAGTTACGATAACAAGTCCCTCGACAGCGCTTGGCCTACAACCTCCAAGATTCCCATAGCTGCATTTTTCGAGGCCACGTCGAAAGCCGTGCCGATTGCCCTTGACGGCATCTTCTCTCCCGCGACCCGCATCCGGCTTCATGGTTTGGAGCCCGGCATCACTATCGACCAGATCAAGAAGTCTGAACTCGCCCTGCACGATCTCGTGACGTATCGAATGAAGGCGCACCGCAGTTCGATCCCAATCGTCAACGATGTGTTCAAGTGCGGCGTTGGATTTGGTATCGTCGAGCCGATTTACGTATCACCGCCGTCTTCCTTCCAAGTGTCCTCGCGCGGGCGCTCTACGCGCGTCATGCAGATCGGCGAGGCTCGCCAGGACCTCCGGGTGCGATATGTTGTTCCGTCCCAAATCTGCGTGACCCCCGATGGCTCGAACTTCAACGCTGTCAGCGGCGGCAATCCTGTTTCCGTGGCGTTCCTATTCGACAGTTACAACGAAGACCAGCTTCGGGATATGTACACCGACTCGGTGCTTGACGGAGAGAAGCCTGAGATGCTCGGCAATGTTGAGGCGATAATCGAGGAAGCACGTACCACGGGGTTCACGTCTGAGACCACGATTGAAACCCTGGTGAAGCAGATGGCCGGTATCTCCCCAAAATCGAACCTGCCGGATAACGAGAACATTCCCTGCCGGGTTCCCGTGCTGAAGGTTTACGATCTTTACAAGCGCCGGCATCTCTGGGTAGCCAACGGCACGACGATCATCCACGACAAGTTCGATGAATTCCAGACCATGCGCTGCCCGTTGCTCAAGGCGTCGGCTTGGATGGACGGCACGCGCTTCTATCCGATGAGCACGCCGGAAGCCTTCCAGAAAATCGGATGGACCAAGAACATTATCATCAATCTTTTCCTCGACATTCTCACCAAGCAACTCAAACGGCCCATCGTCTACAACAGCGAGATGTTCGACAAGGAGCCGAGCTTCGGTCCTGACGATCGCATTCGCACTTCGTCCCCGGACGCCCGCATGGGCGCCGCGTACATGGAAGGCCCGCGTGTTGACGCCACGGCGCTGACGTTCTACGAGTATGTGAATCAGATCGGTCGCCAAGTGTGGGGCCAAAAAGATTACATGGAAAAGAACTTCACCCGTGGCGGTGGCCAGGCGTTCAGCGAATTACTTTCCACGACCGAGGGAATGTCGCGCCTCCAGTGGACGATATTGGAAATGACGTTTGTTGAAAGCATGTATAACCAAGCGCTGATCTTCCTGCAAACCAGCGTGAACCAGCAAGGGATTGTGGTGCGCCAGCGTAAGTCCAACAAGACTACGGGCAAGGAAGAACTCTTGGATATTACCGTGACTGAGGATGACTTGGTTCATGGTTACGAGTTGTCCTTGGACCTTGGCGAGAAAAAAAGGCTCGGTGCAATGGAAAGTCAAACATCGCTGGCCGTTTACGACCGAAAAATTGCTTCGCCATATTTCGACCATGCTTCCGTTTCGGAAGATATGTTGTGCGGAAGTCCTGAAGAAGCGCAAAGGCAACTCAAGGCCCCTGAAGAAATCAAACGCATCCAGGCCGAGCAGGAACAACTCGTCCTTCGAGAACGCGCCCAGCGTGTTGCCGGTCCGGCAGGCGCCGCGCCGGCAGTCCCCGCTGAGGCCATGCCCACAGGAGGTCAGGTATGAGCAAGAGAGAAAAACCGGAACTCTACAAGAAAGTCTTGGAAGATTTGCGCGGCAAGTCTGTCGACGAACTCGAAGGGTTGCGTCTTTTGATCGAGGATGGCCTGCGAGGGTGCGCCGACAACGCTGAACTGGCCGGGTCCATGTTGGGCGAGAAACTTATCAAGCGGCTGTCTGCTGACCTCGAAGCCATCCGCAGGAAATATGTCGGCATCAAGGGGAAGCCCGAAGATCAGTTGGCCGCCTTGCACATCTTGCAGGGTCGTGAGCAGCAACTCTCCGAAGAATTATCGAACCTTACATCGGCGAACTCGGTGAAGATCAACCTGGGGATTCAGATGGAGGCCGTAATTTTGAGCATAGGCCAAGGCAAGAGGGAAGCCAAGGGTCAGGAATCCCGGTAAAATAGTTAAAGAATTGTCTTGACGAAATTATTGTTTAACGGTAAAAAGGTCGTATTCAAGATAACAACCCCGTAACTGGAGGCTTATTATGCCGGAGAAAACTGCTGAGCAACTTCAGAAGGAAAAGGACGATGCGGAGATTGCGCGTCTTACCGAAGAAAAGCGCAAGGCAGATGAACGGGTGGTCAACGCCGAAAAGAAATTCAACGAATGGGCTACTGAAGTGGGCGGCATTCGCAAGATAGGCGATGCCTTGAAAACGGCGTTGGATGAGGCTAAGACTGGATTTGTCGAAATAACGACTTTAATCGCCGACCTGAAGGCCGGCAAAAATGTTCAATCAGCACCAGGCGGGAAGCCGCCGGACGACAATGCGCACGGAGGTGCGCCGGCAGAAAAACCGGAAGACGTCGAAAAAGCACTGGACGAGTCTCAGCGCAAAGCAGTCGAAGCCGCCTTCGTTTTGCTTTCAGACGCTGAGAAGATTCGGTACGAGAGCGACCCGGTATTTCGGTTGGCGTTTCTCAAGCGGGCTCAGGAAGCCGCACCTGCCATTCCGGCCTCTCCTTGGAAAACTGCACCAAAAAAGAATAAACCCGGAGACGAATCGGCGGGCAAAGACGTCCTCGATAGAGTCTTCAATAAAAAGCGTCGAAACGCTTTTACGCCCGCGGGTCCTCAAGGTGGTGCGCCGGTGCTTGGTGGAAACGATACCCAAGAGCCCAACGAACCCCCAGAGGACACCCGGACGCATTAACGTGTACCAGGAGTCCTTACAATGGAAAGAAAAGATGGCGTTCTCTTAACGACCAATCCGTCCGAGATCGGCTCGTTCGATTGGAACAACAGGTTCAGGGTTCAGGGCTGGGAAGATTCTCCCGAAGATGTTCGTATGCGTCAGCCCGAAAATGACGCGCAGCTCATTACCTTCATGAACAAACTGCCTCGCGCAACGCGCGAGTGGACGAACCCGATCATGCGGTTCTCCGTTGATACCCGGCCGGATAACTTCACGACCCTTGCGTCGCCTGTTTCCGCGACCGACACCAACATCAAACTTACGGATGCCTATCTGGTCCGTGTTGGTCATGTCATCGTTCTGCCTGAAAGCGGCCAGCAGATGCTGGTCACTGTGGTTGATGATGATTTCAGTTCGGCTTTGACCAATGATGCTGGCAATGCGACCTGCAACATCACCGTGAACCGCGTCAAACTTGGCGGCGTTGCAGTTGCGGCCGACCAAGGCGCGACGGTGCTGGCGGGTGCCCCGTACATGGGCGAATTAAGTGAGCCGCGCGAAGGCACGACCACGGTTCCCGGCGATCCCCAGTACAACTTCATCTCGATGATGGGTCTGTACTTCGCGATGTCCCGGTTGCAGTTGAACTCCGCGATGACTTCCAACTTCGGCACCCTGCCCAAGGAAATGGAGAACATCCGGTTCCAGTTCATGCAGGCCATGCAGACCTCGCTCCTGTTCGCAAACCGTACCACCTGGTACGATGCGGACGAGAAACAGGTTTACGTTGGCGCCGGCTTGCTGTTCCAGTTGCAGAAGCATACGCTGGACCTCGGCACGCTCGGTCACAATGCACTCTGGCCGAACTTCAACGACTTCCTTGAACCCACGTTTGAGTCTCAACTCAGCGCCCTCAAGAAAGATTTGTTCGTGGGCAGCGAGCTGTTCCGCGACATGTTGAATACAGCCCGGACGGCCGGCCGTATCGAACTCAACCCGGAAGGCAAGACCACGTACTACAGCCCCGATCTCGGCTCGCTGACCTTCGACATCACCACGGATTCCGGCAAACGGGTCTCGGTGCACGAAGAAAAGTGGAGCCTGAAAGCGGGTCTCAGTGACTGGGGCTTCCTGCTTGACAGCAACAACCTTGGTGGCGGCCAGTACAAGGGCCTGGGCCTACAGTGGTTTATGAACCTTCAGAGCCCGTCGGAAATTATGAAAGTCAAGCACGCGCTGTTCGCGTCCTGGGCAATCAACGTGTTCGACGATACAACTATGGGAATTATCCGTGGGGGTACGAAGGAACTCATCAATCGGTAAACGTCAGTTCGTCCCTGCAAGGGGATGTGGATTGAAACAGTAGAAAAAACGAGGAGTAATTCGTCATGGCAAAGAAAAACGACGGTGCTGTAATCGAGAACGAAGGAACACTACCGGACGATGAGTCGCAGACTCGCGTCCCGGCACCCAAGATCACCGAACCCACAGGGCCGGCGTTGGTTCGCTTCTGGTCCATGAAGGAAAGTCACCAAATCGCTTTAGCTTCGGGGAAGAATGTGGTCTTCAAAGGCCACGTTCTTCTCGCGGAGGAAGGCGGAGAGGTAGCCGGGATAATCCGCAAGTCTCGCATCTATGACATCCGGGAGATTGTTGACAAGCCGTTTGAAAGCGAAAGCGATCAGGCGAAGTTCAATAAGTTCCTGAACGACATGGTGTACACCGGAGAGCGCGGCCTGGCATCGCAGCGCGGGGTGAAACTGTTGGTGGGGTTATTTTCCCCCAACGAGTATTCGCGTTTGCAGGACGAACACTACAAAAAGACCAAGAGCCCCTTGACCCCTGACGTTATCATAATGCGGGCCATCAGAACGAAGTCATTTAAGGGAGGCATATAAAAGCATGAACAGGATATTAACATTAGCAGCCGTCGCGTTTATGGCGGTCTCCGTGAGTTACGGGGCGACCGTAACCAATACGGTGAAGTGGAACGTGCCGTGGGGCGATACGTGGAGAAGTCGAGCCCAGGATACTCTGGACGCTTACGAAACGGCGATTAACTCGACCATTGCCAGTGGTGTAACCAATGTGACTAAACAGACCGGCGCGGTGACAGCGACTGCTGCTGTGACCCCGCAGGCCCCTGGCGCGGTGACGCCTACGATCACCGTGACGGCACAGCGGCCTGGTGCGCAGACGCCGACGATTACGTTGACGCCTCAGACGGATAACGCCGTGAGTAGTATTAGTGTGGTTGACGAGGCTCCGGCGGCTGTTACGCCAACGATTACGGTGACGAAGCAAACCGGTGCGGTAACAGCTACGGCCGTAATCACTCCGCAGACTATATCGCTCACTGACACCAACGGAGTGACGGCTATTGTCTGGACTAACGCGACGTGTGCTGTGACGATTGTCGGCGGCGACGCGGTTATGACCAATGCGACGGCGGCAAGTTCGGCCCTGCCGGAGTTCTTGACCAATACCGTGTTGAGTTATGTCAACGGGGTTGCTGCATGGACTAATGCAACGGCGGCGAGTTCGGCATTGCTTGACTACCCGACCAACGCGACGGCAACTTGCTCGGCTCTGCCGAATTTTGCGACAAATGCGACGGCGGCGGTGACGGTCGTAGGTGGCGGAGCGGTTGTAACGAACATCACGGTCCAGAAGTAACATAAAACAAAAACAACAGGAGGGTTAGTTATGCCTATCGGAAATGGAAAAGTTGATGCGATTTTTACGAAACAAATCATCAGTTTGGCTGATACCACAATGCCGCTGCTGGCGTTGAACTGGTCGGGCAAACCGATTGCCGGGGAAGTCCCCACAATACGGAAGTCCAAAGCCACGGTAACGGTTGACGCCAATGGCGGCGCCTCGACCAGCAAACTGAAAGTGCTCATCACCATCGTGAACTATGATGAAACGGGCGTAGCCGCCACGAATCTCACGTACACGATCTCTGGTGCGGCTACCCGTGCGGAATGGTCCGGCACGAGTCCGACCTTCGTGGCCGGCGCGGTAACGATGAAGGATGTCATTGATCTGCTGAACCTGGTGCCAGGATTGCAGGCGTACTTGCTGCACGCCCCGTACTACCTGTCAGCGAACACTGACCAGTTCATTGATGTCGCCGTTACGGACATCCCCATGCAACCTGGCAAGTTCTTGGAGACCTTGTACCGGGACGCGGACGCTTCGTTGGTCGACACCAACAAGCTCGTCGCATTCCTGCGTATTGGTCTGCCGGAGCTCAGGGATTCGGGCTCGATGCGTCTTATCCGTTTGACGGCGGCCGTGACCGGCGCCACGAGCGGTAAGGTTCGTCTGTACCGTGATGCCTACAAGGACTACGCGAGGGAATACTCTGCAACCTATGGCACCTGCATGGGCAACAAGCAGATGTTCGTCAACAAGACCTTGGTGAACACTACGCTGACGGACTACATCGACAGCGACATCCTGAAGGCCATGACGCTTCAGGGACCACTCATCCTTGAGATCAACTCAACCGATCTCTCGGCTTGCACGGCCGAAGTGGCGCTGGTCCAGGATAACATCTAAAAATCAGCGGCACGGTTGCTCTTAATGTTTTCTCTCAACCGTGCCAACGAGGACGGGAGGGACCTGTAAAAGGGTTCCCTCCCGGTGCCTCATTACAATGGAGGCGTATGAAAAAATTGATGTTGTTCCTTGCGGTACTGGCGATTTCTTTAGCGTGCCAGGCGCAGACCGTGCAGTTCGTGAGTAGTCACGGATTCTCGATGGCCACGAATGTCGGAAGCTCCTTGGTATGGACCAACGATAATGCCTACGACTTCAAGTTCGACGCAATGACGTTTAACTCCACGGTTGCCAACACAGCGACCGTTCAGCGCGTTCATGCCTACAAGATCAACCAGGTCGTTGGCAATGTTGTGACCACGAACGACATGGGTGCAGTGGAAACGAATTACTACGGCCAAGTCACGAACGTCCTGTCTTATGTGTCCACCAACGTGTTGCTGTCGGTTACAAACAGCGGCAGCGCGGTTTATACCAAGGATGACATTAAGCAACTCTGGATACACGCCGGCGACATTGTAATCTGGAGTTTTTCGGACACAAATTCAAAACCGTTACTATACGATACCACGAGATAACAGGAGGATTTATGGGCGAAGATACTCAAGTCTTGGCAATCAAACGCGGCAATGTTACCATCGTTTCAACGCAGAGAACGCCGGTGATCTATACCGCCGTTGAGCAGGTGACATGGCCCACGGGTCAGGTGCAGATCAATGGCATAGGCAAGGACCGTTCCGCGTCCCTGGCTTCTCTCGAAGAATCATTCAGTAAACTCAAAGAGGTACTTGCGTCCGCGGAATAACGCTTCCGGTTCATAGCCGGTCGCGCTACGCGGCGCGCGCGGTACACGGAGGCGCTATGCGATTAAAACTATTCTCTGTTCTATTGGCGTTGGGCGTTCAGGCTTTTGCGGCCACTCCTTATGTTCCTATAAATTGCAATTTCGAGGACGAGGACCCCCAGTTCGAGATTCCCGGAAAGGTATTGAACACGCCTGTCGTGCGTGCCTTTACGTTTCAGGGCACAAACGTCTGGAATCCCGTCGGCTACAACGCCTATCTCAGTTTCGGTGAAGACGCTAATGTCACCAACATGGTTGTCACGACCGGGACTTGCTACTCTACCTACATCGACTTCCAAATTGGCAGCAATACATTCGCATATCCTGTGACGCATTGGTATTGCTCGGTCATGGTTACAAAACCCGCGATTGCTGGGACGTATTCCATCGCATACGGTTATTTGAATATCAAAGCGGCTCCTGAAGTCAATGCCAACGGTTCTTTTTTTTATACTCGCGCCATCAACGGCTCGGAGTATGGACCATTCACGGGCTCGTTTTCTAACTGGCCGTTTGCTCTCAAAGAAGATTATGTTGGTGGTTACGTCAGTATATTGACCTGGAATGCCACCAATCTGATTTTCGAGAATCGCATCAAGACCAGCGAGACCGACATTGCTAACATCAAATTGACCAACAGCGCCATTCAAAGCAATCTGACCGCTGAGATTTCCAGAGCTACGAATTCGGAATCCGTGATCAGCAACATGGTGGTAGCCGAAACCTCCCGCGCTACCAATGCCGAAGTAGCCATAAGCAACGCGATGATTGTCGCTGTTGCTGCTGAGACTTCGCGCGCTACTAACGCCGAGTATATAATCAGCAATTCAATAGCAACAGCCGTGGCTGTTGAAACATCGAGGGCGACTAATGCTGAGGTAGCGGTCAGTAATGCGGCTATAGCCGCTGTGGCAGTTGAGACGGCACGGGCAACGGCTGCGGAGGCGGCGATAGGAACCGGGACATGGGCGTTAGCGGTATTAACTGATGGGTCCAAGTCGGCTAATTATCTAAATATCGTCAACACAAATTATCTTGGAGCTAACATAGTTACTAACGGAACCTTCACGGGTTCTGCGTCCAACTGGTCGTTGAGTTCGTTCTATTACTCCGGCAATCGGGTGATATTGAATCCAAGTTTGACGGGGAGCATCGAGTACACCAACGCGCTTGTTGTGACTACGAATAAGATGTACCAGTTGACCGTAGGAACGACTTACGCCGGCGCCGCGGTAACGGCGTCGGTGGGCGGGGTTACGTCCGCCTGGACGAGCGTGAACGGCTCCACGCGCACGGAATACTTCTTTGCCATCAATAACGCTAAGATTCTGATTAGCGCAGGAACGGGGACAAATTCGCTTGAACTCGATGGTGTTACGTTGAAGGAATGTCCGACAGGAAGTGTTTTTGTGGCACAAGACGTCAACGCGGGGAACACAGTCAGGGCGAGAGTGGCGGTGCTTGCTCCGAATATCACGGCGATTAGCAATGATCTGGATACGGCGGAATCAGCAATCACGAGTCTTAATAGTAGCACCAACAATCTCAACAGCCGTCTTTCTATTGCGGAAACGAATGGACTCGATCTTACTGGCGGAATAATGTCCGGCCCTGCAACAAACGCTTTGGGATGGTACGGGTATCATTCCGGCGATGGCGGCGGTCTCACGAATGTTTCGGCATCCTCAACGGGGTTGGCATGGACGGCAATAAGTGGCACGCCTACGACTTACGGGGCTGATGGTTACGGAATTACGAATTTACCGGCCACAACCGTTGACCATACGGCGTTGACCAATCAGAATGGAAGCACGAATTTTATGCACTTAACGGTGGCGGAAAAAGCAATCGCAACAAACGAGGTGGGATATATGTATAGATATGCGGCAAGAACCAATGCTTCAGAAACCGTGGATGTACTGGCGACCGCAACGGGAATTGTTGTAACGCGGACAAATTCCACGTTCAATTTTGCGGTTCCAAGCGGGGTGAAGATTGTGTCCGCAAAGATCAGAGTGCGCGGTGATTATACGGACTCCGGCAAGATTTATCTTGCGATGGGCGCGGGTGATTTTAATAGCGCAACGGTGGCGACAACCTGGATTCCAGGAGTCAACTGCTTCCGGGAGTCGGACTACGCGAATGTCGTGCTTACGATCAGACCGTATGCGACGGATATCACGCTGGCCGTAATCGCGGGCATGGGAACGAGTGCAGCGGAGACCTATCAGTTGAGATTGAGTTTCTAAATGAAAAACCTGTTCATAATTTGCGGATTGCTTGTGATTATTGCAACGAGTAGTCACGCCTATCCTACAGCAACGGGGGGGACGATTACGACGAATGCCGGGTATAGGATTCATACGTTTTTAAGTGATGGAAATTTTACGGTTTCAGGTGGAACACTTAATTGCGAAGTTTTGGTGGTAGCGGGTGGTGGAGGCGGAGGGGGTTATATCCAAGACCCTGGCGGTGGTGGCGGCGGCGGCGGCGGCGGAATACTTTACGTTGCATCATCTAATGTTGTTGCGGGAAATTATTCTATCACGATCGGAACAGGCGGCGGAAGTCATGCCAATGGTAATAATTCAGTATTTAGTTCATTAACCGCATTGGGTGGCGGTGCTGGCGGCGAACCATTAAGCGCCGGAGGAGCAAATGGTGGTTGTGGTGGCGGCGGTGCTCCTTCTGGTACATATAATGGTGGTGCTGGCAGTCAAGGTGGAAACGGAGGAGGAGGATATTGGGGCGGGACTTCAGATAAATCGGCCGGCGGCGGTGGAGGAGGGGCAACAGACAATGGTGAAACGGCATGGTTGTTCGGTAGTTATGGCGATGGCGGCAATGGTGGTAATGGAACTGCGTATAGTATTTCTGGAAGTTCTGTTACTTATGCAGGCGGAGGTGGCGGGGGGGCATATAGTGGATATTGGGGCGATGGTGGTCTTGGTGGCGGGGGGAGAGGAGGCCGGGTATTGAATCCTGCGGTATCAGGGACTGCATCTCTTGGTGGTGGAGGCGGAGGAGCCGGGGGAACAGGTAATGGCGGCTCTGGTGGCTCTGGTATTGTAATTGTCAGATATCTCATTATGCCCCAAAACGCTACAACCCCAAATCCGGCGAATGGCGCTGTTAATCAGGCAACCAATCTTACGTTAAGTTGGACGGCTGGAGCAGACACGACGAGTTTTAATGTGAACTTTGGAATTTCAAATAATATGGTAGCGAAAGGTAATCAAACGGCAACGAGTTATACACCGACAAATGTAACTTGGAATACCAATTATCAGTGGCGTATTGATTCTGTAAATGCTCAAGGGACTACGCAAGGGAGTGTCTGGTCGTTTGGAACGATAACTATACTTAAAGCCAAGAATCCAGTGCCCAGCGATAATTATACGGGAGTCAGTCTGTCAGGCACAAACTTGCAATGGCAAGGCGGCGGCGGAGAAACAAACTTTACGGTATATTTCGGGTTGTCCGGCACGATGTCGAATGTGTATTCAGGCGCGGGGACAAATTATAATACTGGCACATTAGAAAAAGGGAAAACTTATACATGGCGGGTTGACAGTCAAAATGCTTCGGCTTCCGTGACGGGCGATACATGGGCGTTTTATAGCGAATGGTTTGTAATTGCGCATAAGATCATGGGAGTGGTGGATAATGTGAGCGTGTTTGGACGCAAAGGCAATCGCATCTGGGGAAAATAACATGAAAAGATTACTGGCAATGTGTGGCGCGGTTCTTATGACAGTCGGACTTGCGGTTGCCTCGCAACCCTTATTCCAAGGCCAGTATTCCATCACCGGCATTACCGGCGACACCAACACTGGGTGGCGGCTGATTGGGACGTTTGACGATGCTTCCCTGCTCGGCTGGGGAGCGGCGGATGCCGCGACAAATGACTTGATTTACTGCTATTCATCTTACGGCGATTTGGATTTATTCAAGGTCACAAACATTGTAAGCGTCGCAGGAATCAACTTGACCGTGGACGTTATTTATAATGAGACGGGTGTTCCGCGCGCCGGCGCGCCCCAGGCTGGCTACCAGATTATGTGCAGGCCGGGATATGACGGCGTTGCCAGTTTTATTCCAAGTTTGACTTTCGGCCAGTTCAGCGAATATCTTCAAAATGGCGCGCGCAACTTAAATCTGAAATATGCGATTGCGGTTGCCGCCACGAATGGCGTCACTTCAATCAGCGTAACGGGCGCGGTTAAGGGTGCAATCACGTTTCAGGGTGTGGGTGTGACGCAAACAGGGGCAGTGTTTAATTTCAGCGGCGGCGGTGGCGCGGGCACAATTACCAACATGTCCCCTGATGCTGCTACCAGCATTGTCTGGACGGCCAGTGGCGGGCCGCAGCCCATCGGAAGCGTGACGGCGTATGTGGCGGGAGTTGTGGTGGGATATGGGACAACGGGACAAGTAATAACATTGCAGGAGGCCACTAATGCCCTGAACACGCGCACCCTTAATCTGGAGACGGCCACAAATGCGTTGAACACATCTGTTACGAATTTGAACAATGCCACAAACAGTCTAAACTCATCCGTGACCAACTTGAACAACGCCACGAATAATTTGAATGGAAGGGTGGTGGAAATAGAAGGGCGCACAAATGTATGGAATACGGGAGCAACCGACGCTTCAAGTGCAACGGGGAACGTGGTTTTATTACAAAGCGCGACCAATTCGTTGAATACGCGAGCGGGCAATCTGGAAAACGCCACGAACGCATTAAACACTCGCGCCAGCAATCTGGAAACAGCGACCAGCACACTCAATACCAAGGCGACAGCATTGGAAGGGGCGACGGGTTCGCTCAATACAGCGGTTGGAAATTTGAATAATGCGACAAACTCTATTAACATCAATTATTATCCCCGAAGTAATCCGAGTAACTTTGTAACATCCGGACAATCTGAACCGTTGTGGGTTGCGGCAAGCAATCAGGTGCAGACTGACATTGCAGGTTTAAAAGGCGCCACTGGTAGTTATTATCAGGCAAGCAATCCCGATGGATTTGTGGCGGGCCTCTTGAAGTCCGGCAATACGGCAACAACGCAAGGCAAGGTTTATCAGCAACTGACTGATGGAACATGGCAAATGACCCATAATACCAACGTGGCGTTTTGTAATAAAGCGATTGGGATTGCTTACGGCACAAACTCGTCAAGTGCGGGCATGGTGGTGTTAGGTTCGATTACGGTAACGAATAACAATCTGGTGATTGGCAGTAATCTCTACGTCGGGGCAACAGCAGGCGAATGGACACAAACTACACCATCCGCAAATGGCAGTGTCATCCGAGCTATCGGTTATGCCAAGAATACGAATGAAATCTATATAACGCCTTCACCGGTATGGGTTGAAATCGGAGATTTAATCAATGCGAACGTCAATTTCAACACCTATGACGCCACCAACATCGGCACCCTCGCGGTCACGGCGTTGCAGGTCACGGGCTTGTCGGGCAACGGGGTCGTGCCGGTGGGCGCAGTGCAGATGTACGTTGCCGTAACCGCACCAGCAGGATGGTTGTTGTGTGATGGCGCGGCGGTTGCCACAAACACCTATCCTGCACTATTCGCGGTCATCAGCACAAATTTCGGTAGCACAAATGCGGCGTGGTTCAACGTGCCAGATATGCGCGGCGTGTT
>Ga0172379_10002212_pt1 | contig 35333 bp, 19 predicted proteins | sample GrowelOW334metaG_FD_119756 | JGI IMG/M metagenome (GOLD analysis project Ga0172379, IMG submission 119756) | Groundwater microbial communities from an aquifer near a municipal landfill in Southern Ontario, Canada - Groundwater well OW334 metaG | ecosystem: Environmental > Aquatic > Deep... | reverse complement strand
TTTTAACCAGAAAAAATACACTTCACACTTAAAAAAAACTGGTAGATGAAGAATTGGTCTTCACCTGCCAGTTATCCTTTTATGGACTACATGAAATAATAGATACTTTTTCAGTGGCCTCCCAAAAGAGACACCTTTTTTTTGTTATATATTCAAATAATTGGATAAAACAACCCCATTTTAACCTACTAAAAAGATAGTTTTTTCTCCTTTTTAAGCTTTAGAAAAGGCAGGAAAACCCCAAAATAGCTGAGTGTAGCTTCTACAATAACAAAATGTAAACTCATCCTAACTTACTATTTTTTTATGTTCCACAACATTCGCAACCGATTGCGGAAACGGTTGCATAAACCACCATCCATTTCAACTGTTTTCTTTATCAACTATGCAACGTACATTTGCTGTCGCTATAATTCACATACCGACGATAAAAAGGAAAGATTAACTAACTAATTAACTAAATAGTAAGATATTATGGTAAGAAAATTACTTTCGCTGATTGCCTTGTTTTTTGCTTTAGTTGCATTCACCAGCGCACAAACCGGTGAGGCAACTGGAAAGATAACCGATGGTAACGGAGAGGCACTTATTGGTGCAAACGTTGTCGTAAAAGGAACGACAATTGGTACTGTTTCCGATTTGAATGGTATTTATACGTTAACTGGAATACCAATCGGGTCACAAACTTTAGTATCCTCTTTTATTGGATTCGCTCTTTTTGAGCAAACCATAGAAATAAAAGCAGGTGAAACACTAAAACTAGACATTACCTTATTTGAAGACATGGCTACGCTAGATGAATTAGTAGTAGTGGGTTATGGTACCCAAAAAACAAAAGAAGTAACTGGTTCTATTACCAGTGTAAAATCAGAAGATTTCAACAATGGAAATATCAACAATGCGGCACAATTGATTCAAGGTAAAGTAGCCGGTTTATCCATTTCTAAACCAGGTTCTGATCCCAATGCCGACTTTAACATACGGCTAAGGGGATTGTCAACTTTTGGTTCAAATACCCAACCACTTATTATTGTAGATGGAATTCAGGGGGTGGATTTAAAATCGATTGATCCCGAAGATATTGCCTCGATGGATGTATTAAAAGATGCTTCAGCCTCAGCTATTTATGGTACTAAGGGAGCATCGGGTGTAATTATTATTACTACCAAAAAAGGAAAAAAAGGAACAGAAGACAAACCAGTAAATGTTGAGTTTTCATCTTCCTTTACTACCACCTCAATCGATAAAGAACCAGATATTCTCACCATGGATGAATATTTGAAATTCCCTAATGCTGTTGATTACAGAACCGATACTATTAATGGAACCGGAACCAATTGGATTGATGAAATAACTCAAACAGCCTTTACCCAAACTTATGGTGTTGCAGCAAATGGTGCAACCAATAATGCCAGCTACAGAATGTCGTTCAATTATCGCGATGGTGAGGGAGTAATTAAAGGTACTGGTTTTGATCAATTAAGCGGACGGGTTAATTTATCGCAAAAAGCATTGAACGATATGTTAACGCTTGATTTTAATTTTTCGGGTTCGATGCGAAACGAACAATACAGCCCGGGAGCAGCGGTTACCGCGGCGTTAAAGTATAATCCTACAGCTCCCATTTATGATAATTCTGAGAGCGCCAAAGTGTATGGTGGATATTTCCAAGAGAATGCATTTGGTTTTTACAACCCTGTAGCTATTTTGGAACAAAATACCAACGACGGTAAAAAAACGAACCTTTCAGGAAGCTTTAAAGCAACTTTGGAACCCATTGAGGGATTAAAAATGAGTGCCTTTTTCTCGAAAGATATTAAAAGCGAGTTGTTTGGAGAATATAATGATATTGCTACCTATTATACCGCAAACGAATTTACTTCACCGGGCATAGGATATGCCAAAAGGGAAGAAAAATACTATGATAACAAAATGTTTGAAGGGATCATTTCGTATGATAAAACCATTGGTGAATTAAAATCGAATGTAATGGGCGGTTATTCATTTCAGGATAATATTGCCGAAGGATTCTGGGCGCAATCGAACGAATTTATTTCCGATTACTGGTCATACAATAATTTAGGAGAAGGAGCAAGCACTACTATGGCTGCGGACGATCACAAAGATAGTTGGAAAAACCAGCGTACCTTGATTGGATATTTTGGAGTAGCCTCCTTTAACTATGCCGATACCTACTTCTTGCGTGCCCAATTGCGCACCGATGGCTCCTCCATGTTTGGCGAAAACAACAAATGGGGAACATTTTATGGCCTAAGCGGCGGTATTGATGTTGCCAAGTTTATGAACGTAGAACAAATAGACCGATTAAAATTAAGAGGTGGTATTGGTACTACCGGTAATTTACCTCCTGAACCATACTTAACCCAAGAGATTTGGCAGCAATCCTCCAGTTTTTATTTAAATGGTGAATACATTCCTGCACAAAACAGAGTTCGTCAGGAAAATCCTGATTTGAAATGGGAAGTTAAAAAGGAAGTAAACATTGGTTTGGATTATGGTCTATTTAATTATAAAGTTACAGGATCATTGGAGTATTACCAAAGCAATAGCTCAGACCTCATGTTACTATATACTATTCCAGTAGAAACAAACTCGGCAGGAACTATGTGGTTTAATATTGGGGAATTGAAAAACTCCGGTTTGGAATTTACCGTTAGTTGGAATGTAATGGAAAAAGGAGATTTTAGTTGGACAACCGATTTCAATTTCACTAAATACCTAAATACCGAATTGGTGAAAATTCAAACCGATGATATACTTTTTAATGGGGGAGAATTAGATATTGCCGAACTTGGAGCACCTGGATATGTAGGAGTTAACCTCATTAGACTTGAGGAAGGTGGACCTATTGGACAGCTTGTAGGTAAAGTATTCACACATATAGATTCAACTGGAGCCTATAACTATAAGCAAGCATATGACTCAGTAGAAAGTAAAATGAAAGATTTGGATAAAGAAGTTATTGGAAATGGCTTACCAAGTTTCCAAATAGGTTGGGGAAATACCTTTACATATAAAAATTTTGATTTAAACTTCTTTTTTAGAGGAGTATTTGGTCACGACTTAGTGAATGCAAACAATGCCTTTTATGGAAGTCCTTCGTTAATTAATATTCAAAGCGGAATGGGAATAGCCATGGATTATTTTGAGGCAACAAAAACACCAAGTTACTCTGATATTTATGTTGAAGATGCCAGCTTTATAAAACTGGATAACTTTGCCATTGGCTATACCCTTAATATGGATGACAACAAATATGTATCTAAAGTAAGGGCCTATATATCAGGGCAGAATTTGTTTACAATTACAAATTATTCAGGAATATCTCCTGAAGTTAGGTATGCTGATACTCAAGATCCTTTACATCCAAATTCGTTAGCTCCTGGAATTGATAGAGGAGATACTTATTTTGGAACCCGGAGTTTCACATTTGGGCTTAACGTAACATTCTAATTTCAGGACAATAAAAAATTCAATTATGAAAAGATATTTAAAAGATTTAAAAATAATTGTGGTTGGGATTGGATTGCTTATGTTCATTCCATCGTGCCACGATCAGCTGGATGAAGTGGTTTATGACCAGTTAACCGGAGAGGCCTTATTTTCAAACCCCGATAATGCCATCTACGCTTTCGGTGGAGCTTACACCAATTTATACGACTTAATTGGTAACAAATACAATTGCGGAGCCGATTGTGGTACTGATTTACTTTGTGTACCGCAACGTGGTGGCGACTGGGAAGATGGTGGAGAATGGCATCGTTACCACAGGTTGACCTGGACTCCTAATGAAGGTTACATAAGTCGTTCCTATGATTTAAACTATCTAGGAATTAATGCAATCAATAAATTAATTGCTGGATTAGAAACCATTGAAACTGATGCTATAAAAATTGCTATTGCCGAATTAAGAGGATTAAGAGCCTATCATTATCTTAATTTAATCGACCAATTTGGAAATGTGGTAATTAACAAAAAATTTCCTTTGGAAGTAGAATTTCCAAAAAACACTCCCCGCGATTCAGTTTTCCTATTTATTGAAACCGAACTAAAAGAAGCCATGCCATTGTTGGCTAAAAAATCGGGGAGTGAATATTACGGAAGGATTACCTATTATTCCGCTCAAATGATGCTGGCTAAACTTTATCTGAATGCCGAAGTGTATACCGGTACGCCAAAATTAGCCGAAGCCGAAGAAGCCATTGACAGCATTATGGCCGGACCTTTTGCACTAGAAACCAGTATTTTTGATAACTATGTTGAAAATGCCACCGCCTCAAAAGAGCATATATTTGGGGTTCCTTTCGATCAAATTTATGCAAAGGGATTTGAAATGCACTTATTTACCTTGCATTATGTAGAAGCCGGAAATTATGGAATAACTTCAGCAGCATGGAATGGATTATCGGCACAAAAATCGCTTTACGATTTATTAGCCCAGGATGCAGCCGATGACCGATTGAATGGCTTGGTATATGGACCTCAGGTTGATGCTGATGGTAATCCATTATTGGATGCTGCCTATGAGAAACCTAAACCAGGCAGCGGATTACCATTTGATAAAGATGGGGCCTCTTTAAACCACACTCCTGAAATTAACATGCTAGAGCCACTATGCTTACGTCAAGCCGGCGCCCGCATTAAAAAATTCAATTTTGTAGAAGGTACCGGAAGGTATATGGGCAACGATTATCCCATCTATCGCTATGCCGATGTATTGTTAATGAAAGCCGAAGTGCGATTACGCCAAGGGGATGCCAGCGGTGCCTTGCCTTTTGTAAATGAGGTTCGCACACGGGCAAAAGCAACTCCTTTAACAGAAGTTACTGAAGATAATTTATTGGACGAAAGAGCCCGCGAATTATTTGCTGAAGGACACCGTCGTTCCGATTTAATCCGCTTTGGTAAATACCTGGATGCCCGTTGGGAAAAACCGGAAAAATCGCCGGATCATGTTCAATTATGGCCTATTCCAGCTAAAGCACTTGGCGTGAATGCCAATTTAGTGCAAAATCCTGGTTATTAATCCTGAATTTCATCAGTTCTGCCAATAAATACAGAACTGATGAAAATTCTCGCAACATGTATAGTTTTAAAAGCTATAAAATAAGTCTTCACAAGAAGATTCTCACTAATTAATATGTTAAACTAAACTCTAAATGATTATGAAAAAATCTCTATTTTTGACGTTTTTCATGGCGCTGTTTTTTTCGTTCAGTGCATGGAGCCAACTTGGCCAGATTGGACTTGTTGGGACAATTAATGATTGGAAAGCCCCTGATCACAAAATGACCCGTGATTTGGATAACCCATTGAAGTATTCAACAATTATTATTGTTGATACCAATGCTACTGGTGACATTGAGGTTAAATTCCGCGAAAATGAAAGTTGGGGAGTTAACTGGGGTGGAGTATTTCCAAGTGGTACTGGTATTGCAGGTGGTGATAATATTGTAGTACCTGAAAGAGGCACTTACTTTGTTACTTTTGAAGCTGCCATTTCAAATGATACAGTAGTTACCTATAATTTTACCAAAACCTATGGTACTATTGGTTTAGTAGGAAATATCACTGGTTGGGGCGCTAAACCCGATTTACTCTTGACCCGTTCAACAACCGCTTTGGACGAATATTACGGCCAGTTCTCATTACTGGATACGGGAACAATAGAAGTTAAATTCCGTGAAAACCAAGGTTGGGCTGTTAACTGGGGTTCATCCGATGGATTTCCTACGGGTACAGGAGTTCAGGATGGAGCTAATCTTGTGGTTCCAGCCGGAAATTATGCCGTATCATTCAATACTACAACTGGGGCATACAACTTTATCAGCACTGTTGGTGAAGTTGGTATGATTGGTGAATTCAACGGTTGGAGTGCCGACCATTGGATGACCCGTAATGCTTCTGATCCTGATAAATTTAGCACTATTATTTCTTTTGTAAAAGACCAAGACACCGATAACGATGCAATTGTTGAAGCTAAATTCCGTGAAAACGCCGGATGGGCTGTAAACTGGGGTGCTATTGATTTTCCATCAGGAGTTGCTACAAACAATGGTGCCAATATTTTAGTGCCCATTGATACGCTTAAATTAACCAACGATTTTGTTGTAAATTTTGAATACATTCAGGTATCAGGAACTGTTTCAAATGCTATTTATAGTTTTACTCCAGCATCTGGTGTAATCAGCATGATTGGTGAATTCAACAATTGGGCAGGTGATTTCCCAATGAACCGCGATGCTGTAAATCCAAATATTTGGACTGCAACCCGTTCATGGTATGCCGATTCTAAAGTAAAATTCCGCGAAAACCATGATTGGAATACAAATTGGGGAGCAGCAACATTCCCAACCGGAACCGGAACTCCAAATGGAGCAGATATTCCATTGGTAGCCGGAACTTACGATATTACTTTTAATGCAGCTACATCTGAATATAGTTTTGTTGATAATGCTTCGGTAGTTGGTGAAATTGGCTTAGTAGGCGAATTCACCGAATGGGGTATTCAACCCGACATAAACATGGTGCGTGATGCCATACATCCAAACTATTTTACTCTTACTTATAACTTTGGTTCAAGTACCCAAGTATTATTCCGTGAAAATTCAGATGAATCTTTCCTTGAAGTATGGGGTGGAACTTTCCCAAGTGGAACCGGAGTAAAAGATGTCAACCAAGTAATTGACGTACCTGGCGGTTTATATTACATCACATTTGATGCCAATTCAGGTGACTTCTATTTCAAACAATTAGGAAACTCATTAACCGCTCCTAAAGTATTTGCCATGAATATTAATGGATCAACTACTGAAAACGACTGGACAATTAATCAACCGGTAAGTAAAGTGGTAGATGGTACGGCAACTACTCCAGCCGAAGTTACATTTGGTTTGACTTATAACGATGAATATTTATATGTTGGTATCAATGTAGCCAATGCTACCCAAACCGATGATGTAGTTCACATTTTTGTGGATGGTAACAAATCAGGTGGTGCCTACGATAATAGCGACGTTTATTTTACAATAGCTGCCGACGGAACCGTTGAAGTTATTGAAGGAGCAACTGGTGTTACTCCAGTTGGAAAAGTTGCTACCACTTCAACTACTAGTTATAGTGTTGAAGCAAGCATTAAATGGTCAGAACTTGGTGTAACAGCAGTAACTGGAACCCAAAAAGGTTTTGATATTATTTTTGCCGATGGCGAAACTTATAAATTGGCCTGGAATGGTGGATTAGGTAACCTAACCAGCCTTTCGTTGATGGGTGATGTATTATTAGGACAACTGTCGTGTGGCACTATCAGTTTATACAACAGCACCATTGGAGATGTAGTATTGCGTAATACCGTTGCTGCTCCAACCGATTATACCGCAACTTACAACTTAGATGTAGCCGGTGGTGTACAATTCCGCAAAGATTTAGAAGGTACTGTTACTTGGGGCGATGATGCTTGGAAAGAAGGAACTGCTACTGTTGGTGGTCCACAAATTCCTGCTACGGTTGGTCGTTACACCATAGCTTTCAATTGTTTATCGGGAGCATACAAATTTACTGATAAACCTGCTGCTGCTGCTTCTACTGCTTATGCAAAATATGTCGAAACTGAGCCTGTAATTGATGGTACATTAAGTGAATATACGTTAGATTATGGTAGCAGTATTTTAGTAGCTGGTGCAAATCCAAACAATACCGTTACTTGGGGTATTAGTTGGGATAAAAACAACTTGTATTTTGGGGCCAAAGTAGTTGATGCCGTTGTAGATCTTGCAGCTGCGGGTAGTCCTTGGCAAAACGATGCTATTGAAATTTATATTGATGGTGATAACAGTAAAGATGGAGCATACAGTGCCGGCAGTTTCGATACTCAGTTAATCATGGATGTGGTTAGTAATAACGCAGCTGGAATTGATGGCGTTGACGCAATGTGGACCAAAGCTGATGGCGTTCCAATTACCAACTACAATTCAAAATGGTTAACTACCGCTACCGGTTATAACGTTGAAATCCGTTTAGGCTGGAATAATTTTGGTTTTGCCCCCGGTAAAGGAAGAACCATGGGCTTTAGCATGGGTAACGATGACAGAGACATTAGCACTACTGACCGTGATTACCAAACCGTATGGTATGGAACCGATGCTGTTTGGAGCAACAACTCATTATTGGGTGATCTTGAATTAGCTGATGGTCCTTATTTCTTCGTTGGCATTTTCGAAAACAAAGTATTAAACAATGCTAACATTCAATTATTCCCTAACCCTACTCAAGGTAATGTTTTTGTAAAAACCTTAAGTGAAGAGTTTAATGGTAATGTTACTGTTAATGTATTTGATATTACAGGTAAGGTTGTTGCAAGCACTTCAGAAAACATTTATGGTGCAAACAGCTTAATTGAAGTAAATACAAGCAATTTGACAAAAGGTCTTTATCTTGTTAATATCCTAGGTAATGACGGTCAAAAAGCAGTGAAAAAACTCATAATTCAATAGTAGTAGTAATGGTTTAGTAATTGAGTAATTGGTTTTTATTAAAGAGCTGCCCTTTTGAGGCAGCTCTTTTTTTTAACTATTCATAAAGCTGAAATATATTACCATACAAATAGGTAGCTCTTATTGAGATTTAGTTGAAGTTACATTGTCATTGCTAAACCCGCAAAGTCGGTAAGTTCAGTAGCAGTTTTTTATTGTCTGCCCTTACATAAGAATTGACTTCGTCGAGCTTCGGTTTTGGTGGTAGCTGAGTTAAATTCGAATATGCAACTTATTTTTGGTTTGCTTGAAAAAAATTGTTCCGTATATTTGCCAAATATCGGCTTATTCCCATTAAATAAAAATACGATGAAGACACAAGATATACTAATTGCACATCCATCAGACGCTTATGAAATGAGCGTTATTAAGGCTTTCTTCGAAGCCCTTAAAATAAAGTTTGAGGTTGCGAAGGATTTACCTTACAACCTTGAGTTTGTGGCCAAAATTGAAAACAGCCGTAAGCAGGCAGCAGAAGGCAAAACGGTAAAAATTGGCCTGGACGATATATGGAAATAGAATATAAAAAGCCACAAACCTTTCCGAGGCTTTATATTTTTGCCAAAACAACCACACAGAACCTAAGATATTGAATATATTAATGCTATTAGAACAGCAATAAACCAACTATTCTTTCTACATTTTTATTTTCCACTAACGCGTTGCCTTAAACAAAAAGCTTAGCATGGCTGCCTGGCTCTTTATATATTTCAGTTACAGTTACTTTGTAAAAACCACAAACCCAGTGCGTTTGGCAACGGGTTTTTTACTGGCCACACGATGGGACTCGTTCGGTAGCGGGGGCTTTAACCCAATATTTACATTTTAATCAGACAATAGAAATAAAATATCATTAAGTTTTGTTTCCAGAAATTCAAAAATTACCTGCTATCCAACATACGAAACCGATTGCGGAAACGATTTCTATAAATTTCATCATTAAAGTAAACCACTAATTCATACTATTATAGCTACTTTTACTAAATTATAATATTTTATTTATCAATGTGTCATTAGATGAGGCTATAATACCAACTTACCGCTACAATACATTCTTTAAAACTACTTTAAAATAATATTATGAAACAGATTCTACTTTTAATTACCTTAATTTATTCGGGAATTTTAAACGCCCAACAAATTTCCACCGATCCGGCTTTTCCAACTCCTGAGAACCCAGTAACCGTAACTTTTAATGCTACCGGAACCCCGCTTGAAGGATATACCGGCGATGTGTATGCCCATACAGGTGTTACCATTGAAGGCCTTGGCCAGTGGCAGCATGTAATAGGTAATTGGGGGGTCAACACGGAACAGCCAAAATTAACCCGCATTGCGACTAATGTATATCAATTGGTAATAACACCATCAATTAATGATTTTTATCCGGTATCATCAGGTGAAAAGGTAACGGAATTTTGTTTTGTTTTCAGGGCTTCTACGGGTAGTCCGCAATCGGCCGACTTGTTTGTGAATGTTTATGAGTTTACTTTAAGTGTAACCATAATAACTCCTGAAACAAACTTATTGATTCCGCTAAATACTGCTTTTGAAATAAAAGCAGCATCAAATTTGGCCGATAGTTTAATCCTTTATTTCGACAATACCCGGATTGATGCAACAGACCAAGCAGAATTAACTTTCAATTGGGTGGTTGAAACCAAAGGAAAGCATTGGATTAAAGCGGAAGCAAAAGATGCAACCTCCTCCGTTTTCGACTCTGTTTATTATTATGTGATTGATAGTTCGGTAATTGCCGAATTGCCCGCAGGAATAAAAGAAGGAATCAATTATTTGGATGATAACACAGTTACGCTAGCTCTTTATGCTCCCAACAAAGAGTTTGTATATCTGCAAGGTGATTTTAACGATTGGGATTTTACTCAATCACTATCTACAAGTATTACCAGCACAATGGCTGCTCAGGTTTCCACCACTACTACCTACCAAATGAATAAAACCGCTTCGGGCGAATATTATTGGATTACTTTAAACAACCTGGAAACCGGCAAAGAATATCGTTACCAATATTTAGTAGATGGAAGCATCAATATAGCCGATCCCTATTCGGAAAAGATATTGGATCCGTGGAACGATAAATACATTTCGGGCACTACGTATCCCAATTTGATTCCTTATCCCGATGGAAAAGCTACCTATCCGGTTTCAGTATTCCAAACCAATCAAGCAGCTTACGAATGGGAAGTAACCAACTTTACCCCACCCGCTGTAACCGACATGGTTGTATATGAATTATTGGTTCGTGACTTTTTAGCCACCCATGACTTTAAAACTCTTATTGATACGCTGAATTACATCAAAAATTTAGGCGTAAATGTTATTGAACTGATGCCTGTTAGTGAATTTGAAGGCAATAATAGCTGGGGTTACAATCCATCGTTTTACTTTGCGGTGGATAAATATTATGGTCCAGCTACCGATTTTAAAAAGTTCATCGATGTTTGTCATAAAAACGGAATTGCCGTGGTAATGGATATGGTATTGAACCATTCCTTTGGCCTTTCTCCCATGGTGCGGATGTATTGGGATGAAACAAACAACCGTCCATCGGCTGATAATCCCTGGTTCAATCCAGTGGCTAAACACGACTACAACGTAGGTTACGACATGAACCATGAAAGCCTACAAACAAAGAAATTTTCGAGTAGGGTAATGAAATTTTGGTTGGAGGAATATCACATTGATGGATACCGCTTCGACTTATCAAAAGGATTTACCCAAAAAAACACACTGGGCAATGTTGGAGCATGGGGTCAATACGATGCTACGCGGATTGCAATATGGAAGCAGTATGCCGATTCTATTTGGAGTGCTAAAGATAATGCTTACATAATATTGGAACATTTTGCCGACAACACCGAAGAAAAAGAACTTTCGAATTATGGAATGCTGATTTGGGGAAATATGAATGGCAAATACTGCGAAGGCGCCATGGGATGGAACGAAAGCGGCAAATCGGATCTTTCATGGATTTCGTACAAAAGCCGTGGTTGGAACGATGCCCATGTGATAGGTTACATGGAAAGCCATGACGAAGAACGGATGATGTACCGCAACTTACAATACGGAAATGCCAACGGAGATTATTCGGTTAAAAACTTAAACACTGGTTTGAGCCGTGTGGAACTGGCTGCCAACTTTTTCTTTACCATTCCTGGCCCAAAAATGATCTGGCAATTTGGGGAATTGGGCTACGATTATTCGATTGACTTCAATGGCCGCGTGGGTGAAAAACCAGTCCGTTGGGATTATTGGGACAATGCTTATCGCAGAAGGGTTTATGATATATTCTCGAGCTTAGGCAAACTCAAAACAGTGGAGCCTGCTTTTGAAACTACCGACTATTCATTGAATGTGGGTGGAGCGGTGAAAACCATCCACCTGAACCATTCGGATATGAATGTGGTAGTACTTGGTAATTTTGATTTAGTTTCGAAATCAGTTAATCCTGATTTTCAAAATACAGGCACCTGGTATAACTATTATACCAGCGAACCAAAAGATATTACTAACACTCAGGATTTAATAACCCTTGCTCCCGGCGAATACAGGATATACACCACAAAACAATTAGAGAAACCAATAGTAGGCATTGACGAATATTTCAATGAAGCGGTTGTTTATGGAGATTTAAAAGTATATCCAAATCCGGTTGACCAAGTACTTTATATACTGGATGCAGATAATCTTGCCTCGGTAACTGTTTTAAATATTTTTGGGCAGGAAGTATATACTGATGAAACATCGGGAGCTATGAATCAACTCTCAGTTCAATCGTTGAAAAGCGGTATTTATGTGGTTATAGCCACTGACCACCAAGGGATAAAGAAGACTGCACGATTTATTAAGAATTAAAAAATAGAAGCCAGCCTTGTCTGGCTTTATTTTTATAACATTATTCAAAGCCGTTTAGTTAAGGTTTCTCACCCTCCGCCCTTCGTTCCGATAGCTATCGGAATCCCTCAAAGGAGGACTAGCAATGCTGTTGCGAAGGAAGTATCCCCCTTGGGGGATTATAGGGGGGAATAGCTAACTAATCAATATTAAATTAAACTTAACCAGACACAAACATCGAAGCAACAAGTAACCAGAATCCAATAACCAGTAAACAGCAACAATGAACCATCGATATATTATTATTCTCTTCTTTGTTTTTACTATCAATATACCGATAAATGCCCAACCTTTTTTTCCGGGCGATGACCACATTTACCGGACCGATAGCATGCCCAGAGTGGATATTACCATAAACGAAGATACCTTGGCATGGATATATGATAATGTAGATTCAGATATAGAATTTCGGGCACGCTTCATATATAGTGTCGGCTCAGCATCCGATACTATTGAAGAAATTGGTTTCCGATTACGTGGAAACACCTCGATTCATTCACAAAAAAAATCGTTTAAAATTTCGTTCAACACCTATCAACCGGGAAGAAAATACCACGGAGTTGAAAAAATGAACCTAAATGGAGAACACAATGACCCTTCAATCATACGGAGTCATTTGACTTGGAACCTCTTCGCCGATTTAATGGTTCCTGCTCCTCGAAGCAATCATGTAAATGTATTTATCAACAACCGCTTTTATGGATTATATATAAATGTGGAACATGTTGATGAAGAGTTCGTTGAAAGCAGGTTTAACAACCAATTCGGGAACCTTTACAAATGCTTGTATCAAGCTAATTTAAGCTACTTGGGAACCAACCCCAATGATTACAAAAACAATGGATATGAGCTGAAAACCAATATGGAAAAAGACGATTATTCCGATTTAATAAATTTTATACACACTTTGGATAATTCAACCCCTGCACAATTGCCGGAAAAGATTGAACCCATTTTCAATGTCAATAATTATTTACGGTATTTAGCTGTTGAGATTTTTAGTGGACATTGGGATGGATATTCATTCAATAAAAACAATTATTACCTATACAACAATGCCTTTACCGGAAATTTGAGTTTATACCCTACGATACAGATAATACTTATGGCATCGATTGGTTCAATATTGATTGGGCAACTAGAGATATTTATCATTGGTGGCCCGACTGGGAAGACCGGCAACTTACTTCTAAAATTTTTTCGAACCCAATTTATAAAGATCGTTTTTCATTTTTCATGAATGAATTGATTACTAAAAAGGCAAAAGTTGATACCTATTTTGCTGAAATTGATGCCATTAAATCAAAAATAACCGCATCGGCCGAAGCTGATATATACCGAACCCTTGATTATGGTTGGACGATAAATGATTTTCACCGTTCTTATACCGAAAAACTTGGGAATCATGTGAAGTATGGTATTAAACCCTATATTTCAGCTCGCATTAACAGTATTAAAAACCAACTGGTTGTTAATCCAATAGCTCCTATTGTTTCCAATGTGTATCATAATTATCCACCGTTAACCGAAGCCATTACCATTAAGGCCGATATTGTTGACGATGAACCCAATCCAACAGCCACCGTTTATTATCGGTTTAATGATGGAGTTTCCACTTCAGTACCTATGCAATATCAAAGCGGAGAACTTTTTACCGCCTCACTCCCATCAATCAATCAACCGGGAACGGTTTACTTTTATTTAGTTGCCACAGATGCAAGCAACAAAACTTCTCGTGAGCCATCTTTTGGAGAATACGCTTTAAAAATTGGAATTAGCGATGCTACCCTTTCAATCAATGAATTTATGACAGGAAATACCCATACAATAGTTGATAATCATGGAGAAGCCGCTGATTGGATTGAAATTAAAAACACAGGAGAACAACCCGTAAGTTTGGATAACAAATACCTGACTGATGATTTAACCAATACCACCAAATGGAGTTTTCCTGACATTACCCTAGAGCCGGGAGCGTTCTATTTAGTTTGGGCCGACGACGATGCCAAGCAGGGTCCGAACCATACTAACTTTAAGCTGAGCCAAAATGGGGAATCGCTCGGTATTTTTGATTCCTTTGAAACCAATTATGCAGCCATTGAAACGTTTACCTTTACTCCTCAGGATGATGATATTTCGTATGGAAAAAACAGTACCGGACAGCATGTACAGCAAGACTTTATTACTCCGGGTGGAGAAAATGAGTCGACCGATGTTTCGTACATTACCTTTCATTACAATATGAATAAGCAAATACAGGAGGGAAAATTCAATTCATTGACCGATTTTATTGATATTGCCGGCACTTTTAATGATTGGAAAGTGAATGAAAAAATTTATGATGGAAACCAGGATGGCATCTATAGCATTACGCTAGTAGGTTTTACTGCCAATGAAACCATTGAATATAAAGCACGGATAAACGCTGATTGGGGCACTGCTGAATTTCCAGAATTGGGTGGCGATGGAAACCGGATTTATCAGGTTTTAAGCGGAGCCAATAATCTGGAACATTGGTATAACGACGAAGAAACCGGTATTGTATCTATAAAAAACCAACCGGAACTATCTGTATTTCCAAATCCGATAAACAACCAGATTGTAACTATTGAATGCCCATCAATAATAAATAAGCTAACTATTTATAGTTTAAACGGGTCTGAGGTTTTTACCGGCATATATTCCGCAAAAACAATTCAATTGGAACAAAATTTTGAATCGGGAATATACCTTATACAAATTGTTTCGAATACTACGATTTTTCGGTCGAAAGTAATAATTCAGTAATATCTTGATTCCACTAGTCAGGGCTTGACTATATTATAATCAGGAATTTATATGCAACCACAGTTTGTTAGTCAACCCCTGACTATTATACTGCAAACGGGATAAATTTCCGCATTATGAATATTTGGGCTAAAGCCCGCATCCTCTCTACTATCAAGCTTCCCCGCCCTAAAGGACGGGGCAATTGAAATGTACAAATTTATCCTGTTTATGGTATAGCTAATTTGCAATTACCTGCGGATTTATGGAGAGATTTAAAATTTAGTGATTATTCACTCCAATTAAGCCACAGATTCACAGATTATTAGCAATTGGAATTTACTATAAAATGCAATAATTTCACTGATTTTTGATTACTGAACTACCTTTGGTAGTTGAGAAATTTGATTAAATCTGTGAATCTGAGGCATTTATATAATTGAATTTAATTAATCAGGGGCTGAATAGTTCCTAGATTTATACTGATAATTCATCCGGCTCTAATTCAAAGCCAGAAGGAAGGGTTTTACTGGTTTTTGCACCTATCTTGCGCAAATCTTCGGTTCGCTGAATTAAATTTCCTCTCCCATATTTAATCTTATTCAATGAAGCATCCAACGCTTTCTGCGTCTGCTTTAATCGGGAATCCACATCGTTCAAATCGTTCAATAACCCTACAAATTTATCATACAAATCGCCACTTTTTTGGGCTATTTCAATGGCATTTTTGGTCTGATTTTCCTGCCGCCATATTGATGAAACGGTTAACAACGTAGCAATTAAGGTGGAAGGGCTTACAATAACAATTTTATTTTCCCAAGCCAAGTTAAACAATTGCGTATCCTCTTTAATAGCAAGGCTAAACGAGGATTCCACGGGAATAAATAGTAACACATATTCGGGAGTGTTTAATCCTCCCAACTTATAATATTTTTTTTCAGCCAATTCCTTAACATGACTTCGTATGGATTGTATATGAAGTTTAAGGTATTTTGTGCGCTCCTCATTATCTGCGGCATTCGCAAACTGCTCAAACGCAACCAATGAAACTTTGGCATCAATTAAAATATGCTTGTTTTCGGGTAAAAAAACTACCACATCGGGCTGAAACTTTCTGCCCTCGGCATCAATAAGTTGCATTTGAGTTTGATATTCTCTGTTTTTCTCTAAACCACTACTTTCCAGAATTCGCTCTAAAACAACTTCACCCCAATTCCCTTGAACTTTAACATCACCCTTTAAAGCGCGTGTCAAGTTGTCAGCTTCGCGACTTATCCGCAGGTTTAATTCAAATAGTTTCTTAATCTCAACTTGCAACGAAGTTTGATCCCTAAGATTCCTCAAATAAGTATCTTCTACCTTTTGTTCAAATTCCTTAAGCTTTTGGCTCAACGGGTTAAGCACCGTTTGCAGGTTTTCACTATTTTGTTGTGTAAAAACTTTTGACTTTTCGTCCATTATATTGTTAGCTAACACTTTGAATTGATCAGTAAACTGTTTTTGGATATTTTCCACTTCACCTTTGTAAGTAGCAAACCGCTCCTCTAAATTCAATTTGTCCGCCTTTGTGGAAGCAAATTGGCTGGTAAGCGATAATAGGTTCTTTCTACTTTCTTCCAAATCGGAACTAACTTTATTAATTTCCGAATTCAACCATTCCATTTTAAGCTTATTCAGCTGCTCCTGAACTTGTTTTTCGGAAAGCTTTGTTTGTAAATCAGCCAGTTGATTGTTAGGGGAATAATTGCTTTTCATGTAAAAGTAAACTGCGAGTGCTCCTATAATAAGGCCTATAGTCAGAAAAGAAAAAACAAGTGCAAGATTCATAAATCAATTTTTACAATTTCACTTTAAAAATACATGGATTTTATGGGCATAAAAAATGAAAAAAAATCATTTTGGAAAAAGCTTGATACCAAAAACCACTATTTTTCGTTTAAAGACTGATTATTAAAATTTTAATTGGCACGTTGTTAGTATATAGAATTCGTAAGTGATACATAATAAGATTACTATTAATTCAAGGGCTGCGAAAACAAAGCAGTATTTTAAACACTTAATTAAAGCAATAAAAAATACAATAAAAAACATGCAAAATCCTGTGAATAGTCCATATATAACTACCATGCTGCGCCGCCATCGGTACTATTCGAAAACTGGTTTTTATAAGTTTTTATTATTAAATGCATTAAAAGTTGCAGCTATTGTCTTAGTTATTGTGCTTGTTTTTCTAATCCTTGAAAAATGGGTTTTAGATTTTGATGTAGTTTTTAATTCGATATTCAATAATTTAAGCAATGCGTTAGTGCTCATTGTGTTTCTGGTATCGGAATCATTTTTTGGGTTAATTCCCCCCGATTTATTCATATTATGGGGAAGAAAATTTGAAAGCCCTTGGCTTATGGTAGCACTTTTATCAGCCATATCTTATATGGGTGGGGTAATTTCGTACGCATGGGGTTATAAAGTGGGTGGCATAAAAAAAATAAACCTATACTTAACAAAACGTTTTAAAGATAATTTTACAAAAATTAAACGTTGGGGAGCTTTGTTCATTATTGTAGCAGCTCTTTTCCCGATTCCATACAGTGTAGTGTGTGTTCTTTCTGGTATGCTTAAATATCCCTTCAAACTATTTCTATGGTTAGGATTGTTCCGCATTCTGCGTTTTTTTATTTACGGATTGGTATTGTTTGGTATTCTAAGCATGTAATATTTTTGTTGATAGGCCTTGACTTTTTATTGATAATTGAACACTAAAAAACTACGATTATTGTGTACTTTTAACCCGCCCATAAAAAAGTCAAATCGCAAATAAAATCATGCAGGAAACAATCAATAAGCCACCAACCAATAACTTGCTACGTCGCCACCGATACTATGCTAAAAGCGGCTTCTACTCATTCCTATTTAGGAACACGATTAAAGTATTAGTTACTGTAGTTGCAATAATTGTGATTTTTTTAGCGGTTGAAAAATGGATTATTGATACTGATTTGTTTTTTGAATACCTATTTAAAGATTTAAATAATGGACTTGTAATTGCAATTTTCGGAATATCGCAAGCATTATTAGGGTTTATTCCGCCTGATTTATTTATAATATGGTCACGAAAATTCGAAAACCCATGGCCTATAATCAGTTTACTCGCAGCTCTTTCGTATATAGGCGGTATTATTTCATTCACTTTGGGCATGAAAATCCAAACTATTCCCAAAGTTAACCAATACGTATCGGTACGATTTAAAAATATTTCCTCTAAAGTACGTCGTTGGGGAGGCTTATTCATTATTTTAGCAGCACTTTTTCCAATACCTTACAGTACTGTTTGTTTCATTATTGGTATGATGAAATACCCTTTCAAAATATTCATCTGGTTGGGTTTATTTCGCATTTTACGCTTTTTCATTTATGGATTGGTACTGTTTGGAATTCTCAGCTTATAATGTTTCATTAAAATTTCAGAATTATATTGTTGACAACTAACCCCTTATAATTACCTCATTCCCTTTGAGCATTAAAATATTTATTGTTATTTTGCTTCTGTTCATTTAAAAATTTGACCTGATAGTTGTGTGAAACGGATTCTGCTAATCATTGGTTTTCTGGTTAATTATAATTTGCTGTATTCGCAAAATACTATCGATTCCCTTTTTGTAACCATCGAAACTAATTTATTACCATCGGAAAAACTTACCTTTTTATTTAATTATTGCGAATTGAATGTAAGTAAAAACCCCAATGCCATAAAGCAAATTTTGAATGAAGCTAAGGACTTTATGGATGAAAACAACCTGAACCATCGCGAAGGTGATTATTCGTATCAATACGCTACCTATTTTGCTACTATTCATAACTACGACAGTGCAAAATCTTTATACTACAGGTCGTTACAACTGGTACCTGAAAATAATAGTGATTTGCTTAGTAAAATAAGTACTAAACTTGCTGCAATTTACCGTGAACAAGGCCTGTTGCAACAGGCACTGGAAAATGTAGAAAAAGCAATAAACTATAATAAAACTTCCAATAACAATTCAGTGTTTGCCGATGCGCTTATTGAATTGGGTGCTATAAATTGTGAACTGGAACTATTTGACCTGTCACTTTCAGAATATCAGCAAGCAATTGGGTATTATAAAGAACAAAAAGATACCATCAAAGCAATTTCAGGCTATTTAAGTATTGGAAAACTGTTTTATGAACAGGAAAACTTTCCCATGGCACTTGATTATTATGACAAAGCATTGGTATTATTTAAAAAATTTGAACATGTTGAAGGTATAGCAACAACCCATTTGTATAAAGGACAGGTTTTTGAAAAAATTGGACAACTACAGGAAGCACTTATCTCATGCCAATTAGCCGCCGATAATTTCAATTTGGCAAATTATAAATACAAAACAGCTTATGTACTAAACCAAATGGGTTCAATTGAAACTAAGCGAAAGCACTTTACTGAAAGCAATGAACTTTTGGAATTGGCCTGTACCTTAATGAAAGAAAATAAGGATTGGTATGGGTTAGCGGAATCGCTGACAAACTTAGGCGACTTGTTTTTTGCTATGGAAAAGTATTCTGAAGGAATTAAGAAGAATAAGGAAGCTTTAGCAATTTCAGAACAAATAGCTTCGCAAACCATGCGGTTAAAATTGTATGAAAAAATGGCAACTTGCTATTATGAATCCGGTGACTATAAAATGGCTATGAATTCTCAGACCCAGTTTCATATTATCAATCGGCAATTTACTGCTAACGAATTTCACTTAAAGGCTTCAATCACAGAAGAACGAATGGATAAGGAAAGAAAAGAATTAGTTGCCGGCCAAGCTGAATTATTGAGAGCACTTACCCGGGAATGGCAAATTAAAAAAATTTGGAAATCAGTTTCTGTTTCTTTGCTTCTCATTCTCTTTTTTGCCTTCGGATTTTACTATTTCTGGTCACAAAAAAAACTTGCCGGTAAAGAGAAGATATTGAGCAACAAACTGCACCGAATAAACCGTCAGCAAGGATATTTAAAAAATTTAAAAACCCAGCTTGACGAATTACACCGAACCATTACCCTGTATTTTTCTATTACTACACAAAGCATCCATGAACCGGTACGAACTATCAGAAAGTTGGTTGATACCAAAAATAGTTCTTCACAAGCCACTGAATTAACCCCAAACGAGCCTACCAATGAATCCATAATTATGGCTTACAACCTTTTGGAAAATTTACTCTACTGGTCGAGGCTACAATTGGAAAAATTGGATTTAGACCCTAGGAATCATCTGATTGAACCATTGATTGATGCAGTAATTCAATTACAACATCCACGGGCGTTAACAAAAAATATTAAATGCCGGATGCATGTAGAATCAGGAATCTCGGGATATTTCGATTATCAGTTAATTGAAATTTCGATGCGCAACTTAATTGATAATGCCATCAAATTTTCAACATTCGATAGTGAAGTAATCGTGCGAGCAAAAAAGGAGGGCGATACCATTCATATTTCTATTTCAGATAATGGTATTGGATTTACCCGCGACCAACTCAATGGCATCTTTTTAGTAAATAAAAACTACATCTCACAAGGCACTCATGGCGAAAAAGGGGGTGGATTGGGTTTGCTTTTAGCCAAAGTATTTATTGAACGTAACTTTGGAACTCTTGCCATTGAAAGCTCTATTGCTATTGGCACTAAAGTATTGGTTGTGTTACCTTGCTCAAAAAATAAAGCAACCATTAAATAAACCTCAAGGTACAAGTATCAATGGGTCTGTAAAAAATTGTATAACATTGGGTATGTGATAATTATAACTATACTGACAATTTATATATCATGTTTTGTCTCACATCTCATATCTGAAAATCTAACGATCTATTGAGTATTAAACCGGCTGATAAATAAGTGCTACTATCTTTTCTAACTCCTGTGCATCAATAGTATCAAAGGTATTGAGTTTGTCGCTGTCAACGTCCAGCACCCCAATAATGTTGCCAAATCCATCCTTAACAGGAATAACAACCTCCGATTGAGAACGCGAATCGCAGGCAATATGTCCGGGAAACTTTTCCACATTGGGCACAACAATAGCTTGTTTTTGATTGATTCCGGCCCAACAAACACCAACATCTTTTTTCAGCTCCATGCAAGCTACCGGTCCTTGATAGGAGCGAACTACCAACCGACCATCTGCTGTTAATAAATAGAATCCTGTCCAAAAAAAATCAGGCATTTTATGATGTAAAACAGCGGCTATAGAACTCATTCGAGCCGAAACATCTGTACTCTTTTTTAATAATTCCGATAATTGAACGTAAATTCTTTGATACCTGGCTTTTTTCTTTGCTGCATCCATACTAACTATTTTACTCACAAACCCAATTTCTTGCTCCTTTCCATAAACCCAATTATCCTTAAAAAAACGAATGGCTCTTTTAGTACAAGCGGGTTACGGTTACTTCTACTCCTTTTTCTTCTAAAAAACTAATAACTTTTGGGAAAAGATTCGGTTGTTCAGCCAAAATCTCAGGTGGAATTAACCCCTTCTTTTCAAAAAGGCCATCCAAAACAATTTTTGCTACGGCAACACAAGTGTAACCTGTTGTTCGGGCCATACTATGAATTCCCGATTTATGATCGAACTTATCGAAAATTAAATATTCATAAGCTTCCGGCTCAATACTTGTTGAACCATATACATTGGCTTTTAATACCGTAAAATCTTCCTCGCCTTGTTTTAGTTCCCATATTGGGAGCAGCAATTGGGTAGTCACATCAATGGGTTTTATTTTTATTCCTTTTACTTCAATTGCCTGATGCGAAAAAAATCCGCTTTCGCGCAAAACTTTCAAATATTCAATAGTTCCCGGGTAGCGTAAGGTTTTCTCAATCATGTTTGGCACTTTCATGGTTTTGAGCAAAGTCCTCAACCCATCGGAGTTCCAAGCTTCCAACGAACCAATATTTTTGAAATTTATTAATTCCGGGTCGCTTAAGGCTTCTTTTGTTACCTGGTGGCCATTCTCCATATAACGTGCCGGACGTACATATTCTTCAATTACATCAGCAGGCGAAAAAACAGCTTTATATTCCCAGGGCCATTCCCTAATAATGGGTAATCCACCCACCATACATTCGTATCTGTCAACTTTCATACTGGCGTTGTGATAGCCTAAAATCATGTTACTAATTCCGGGGGCAATGCCACAATCCATAATTACCGACACTTTTTTATGCTTCGCCCGTTCATCTAAATCGAACGGTTCTTCAGGAAAAAAAGAAATATCAACCATGTTTTTACCCGCATCAATCACTTTTTTAATCACTTCGTACCCCAAAAATCCGGGAACAGCACCTATAACTAAATCAGCATCTACAATTTGTTTTTCCAATGCTTTACGGTCGGTTACATCAGCTTGTACACATGGAATTCCAAAACATCGGTTTAATTTGGATATCGTTAAATCATCAATATCAACAACGGTAACACTATACTGCCGGCTTAATTCAACGGCAATGGTGCTACCTACTAAACCCCCTCCAAGTACAACTATTTTTTTGTTCATGTTCCATTCCTTTAAAAAAAACCAAGGTACAACTTTTGAGATTATTATTTATTTTTTTTCTAAATTATGGTTGCAATTTCCATGATTCAACATTTATCCTATTTTTGTACGATATAAACCAACAACATTTGTTATCAATTCTTACAAATAATAAAACTTACCTCATGAAATTATCAGTTGCATTTTTTTTAACACTTACTGCTTCCTTACTAATGGTTAAGCTGGTTTTTGGTGAACAAGATCCCATAAAATTTGGAAAAATTTCCGACGAAGAACTTCAAATGACCGTGTATGCAAAAGATACAGCCGCAACTGCCGTTGTATTGTGCGATTATGGCGTTTCTGAATTTGTTTATACCGATGCAGAAGGCCTGCGATATAAATTTACTAGAAACACCCGAATAAAAATATTTAAAAAGGAGGGCTATGAATGGGCAAAGTTTCAAATACTTTTAAGTAAAAAATACGATAAAATTGGAAGTATTAAAGCCATTACGTATAACCAGAAAAATGGAAAAACCGTTAAAGTTAAGCTTGATAATGACCAGAAGTTTACAGAAGATTATAACAAATATTATGATTTTTTGAAATTTGAAATGCCTGCTGTTAAAGAGGGTTCCATTCTGGATGTGGAATATTCCATTACATCCGAATCATACCGTTTCGATGATTGGTACTTCCAAACCGGCATTCCTACTATTTATAGCGAATACCGCGCATCTATTCCGGAATATTTTTATTACAAACAATTGGAAAAAGGGTTTTTTCCTATTGGAGCTAAAACAACGAATACTCGGATGGTTAAACAAACAGGAAATGAAAAAACACGTTCTTCTGGAGGAGGGTTTTCATCAACACAAACTAGTTTTGAAAAATATTCCTTTGATTATCAGGTAACTGATTTTAAATTTGTTTCGAGAGACATACCTGCCTTTTATACCGAAGAATATATCACCAGCCGCGAAAATTACATCTCGTGTCTTCAATTTGAATTGGGTTCAATTAAATGGCCTAACCAACCAGTTAAAAACTATACTTCTACTTGGGAAGCATTAGGCAAGGAACTTATGGACGACCCCGATTTTGGTTCAAGGGCAACTGCCGGTGGTATTATTAAAGATGAATTGACATTAATTGAAACCTTGAATACTACCCCCGAAGCTAAAATTGATGCTGCCTACCAACTTATCCGCAGCAAAATGAGCTGGGATGGACGAAACTCTATTTATTCTTTCGACCACAATAAGGCATGGAAGGAAGGCAAAGGAAGTAGTGGAGATATAAACTTGCTTTTGGTTTCTGCTTTATCCCGCTTGGGTTTTGAGGCAAACCCGGTAATATTAAGCACCCGCAGCAATGGTTTTGTGCATCCGGCGCAAATAATCCTTGATCAATTCAACTATGTAATAGCCGCAGTAAAACTGAACGATAAACTGATTTTGTTGGATGCCACCGACAAAAAAGTCCCATTTGGAATTCTTCCCGAACGCTGCTTAAACGGTCAGGGGCGCATGATTGATGAAAAAGGAGGAAGTTGGGTGGACATTAAACCATTAGCATCGCAGAAACAAATAGTTCAAGTAAAAATGAACCTGAAACCCGACGGTTCTTTGGATGGTACGATAACCGAAAAATACGAAGGCTACGCCGCTATTGACAAACGGAATGAATTGAGTTTTTATACCAGTGATGCGGACTATTTAAAAGAATACCAGAAAAGCTTCGATAAACTTAATATGGAGCCTGACTCCATTACCGACAAATTGAGCTTAGCCAAACCCATTACCATAAACTACCATATTGAAAGTGAAGACCTTTTCGATAAAGCCGGTGAGTTGCTATTTATCAATCCCACTATCATCAATAAACGAACCACCAATCCTTTTAAATTGGAAAAACGTGATTACCCGGTGGACTTTAGTTGCCTCAAATCAGCGACCTACATGGCAAATATTAACATACCGGAAGGTCTTGCTGTTGACAACTTACCCGCAAGCAAAAAAATGATTTTGCCTGAAAAAACAGCATCATTTACCTATTCCGTTCAACAATCGGGCAATACCATTTTTGTGGTTTCAAAATTCGATATCAACAAAGTGACTTTTTTGCCAGCGGAATACTTAGATTTAAAAGAGTTCTACAATCAAATGATTGAAGTATTGTCGAAGCAAATAGTTTTGAAGAAGATATAGATTATCATTGTTTTAAGTTCTATAAAATATATAATATTCATACACATATCACAAAATAGATTATGAAAAGGAAAATATTTCTTATGCTTTCAATATTTACATGTATTATCGCTGTCCATTCTGAAGAACCCCCCATTAAGTTTGGAATTCTATCTGATGAAGAGATTAAAATGGCTTATTATGAATATGACAGTGCAGCACCTGCGGTTATTCTCTGTAATTTTGGGGAGGTTAAAAATACACTAAGCGATTATGGATATTTTAATTTTAGATTTACCAGAAATCTTAGAATTAAGATATTTAAAAAAGAAGGGTATAAATATGCTCGACATGAATTTTATATGTCAAGCAATGCCAATAATCCAACATTAAAAGCTATAACCTATAATACAGCTGGCGATAAGATTTCCGAAGATAAACTTGATAAAAAACAGATATTCCGAGGGCACATTGATAAAAATTACGATGTATTAACATTTGAGATGCCTGCCGTAAAAGAAGGATCTATAATGGATCTTGAATTCTCTTACGAAACGAGTGTTTACTATTTACTTCCTTGGTATTTTCAAACAACCATACCAACTTGCCACAGTGAATATAGGATTTCAATACCAGAGTTTTTTTATGTCAAACAATTGGAAAAAGGATTCTATCCAATTGGTAATAAATCCACAAATACAAAAATGACCACTAAAATTGGCCAAGTTTCAAGTTATGTTTCTGCTGGGAATATATATAAAGAACAAAATAGATTCGATTATCAGGAAACAGAATACACTTTTCTTTCGAATGACGTTCCAGCCTTCACTACCGAAGAATATTTGACTAGTATTGAAAATTACTTATCGTCCATTCAATTTGAAATTGGTTCGCTAAAAATGCCCAACCAACCAATAAAAAACTTTTCTACAACATGGGAGGCCATTGGAATAATTCTTATGGGCGACACAGATTTTGGTTCTCGAATTAATGCTGGCGGATTTATTAAGGAAGATTTAGCCGTTATAGAATCCATGAACAATACTTCTGAATCTAAAATGGAAGCCGTATATCAGTATATCCGAAATAAGATGAACTGGAATAATCAAAACTCAATTTATTCCTATGATCCCAAAAAAGCCTGGGAAGAAAGGAAAGGCAGCTGTGGCGACATTAATCTTCTTCTGGTTTCAGCCCTCAATCGTCTGGGGTTCGATGCCAAACCTGTAATCCTAAGTACTCGAGCAAATGGATTTGTGCATCCGGCACAAATTATGATTGACCAATTTAATTATGTAATTGCATCAGTAAAACTTAACGATAAGCTCATTTTGCTTGATGCAACCGATAAAAACTTACCAGTTGGTATACTACCTGAAAGATGTTTGAATGGACAAGGCAGAATGATTGATGATAAAGAAGGATGTTGGATTGATTTAAATCCAACCGCAATTAAAAAAGAATTTTTCATGGTTACAATGAATCTAAATTCTGATGGCATACTCACAGGCAAGGTTAATGAGAAATATGAAGGGTATGCAGCACTTGAAAAACGAGCCAAATTGAATTTATTTACCACTGAAGCCGATTATTTAAAAGAATACCAAAAAAGTTTTCAAAAACTTTCCATGGAGCCTGATTCCATTACAGATAAATTAAATCTATCAAAGCCTATTACTATAAATTACCATTTTGAAAGTGATGAAATAATAAACAAAGCAGGTGAATTACTTTATATCAATCCTATCATAATAAGCAGAATTGAAACCAATCCCTTTAAGTTGGAAAAACGTGAATATCCTGTAGATTTTAGTTTTCTCAAATCAACTAACTACATGATAAACATGAATATACCTGATGGTTTTGTGGTAGAAAACCTGCCTGAAAATAAAAAAATGGTGTTACCTGATAAAACAGCAACTTTCATTTATTCAGTGCAACAAACAGGCAATTCTATATCCATAGTTTCAAAATTTAATATCAATAAAGTAATTTTTTTACCTGAAGAATATCTGGACTTAAAAGAATTTTACAATCAAGTTATTGATGCTCTGTCAAAGCAAATTATCTTAAAAAAGATATAAAGAAATTAAAGTATTCAAGAATAAAAGATAAAATTAACGATATGGAAAGTGGATTAACTGAAGGTTCCTACCATAACCAACTATTGATAAACAAATTACGCCAATGATAAGAATTATAATTTCATTACTGCATTTATTATTTATTTCCACATTTATTACTGCTCAAAATGCAAAATATCCGGCATCTGAAATACCTGATGTTTTAAAAGTGAATGCTGATGCTGTAGTACGCTACCATGTTATTAACAAGGAAATTACTTCCGATTCAAGAGTAATAACAAATGAAACCTATGTGGTAACTATTTTTAATAAGAGTGCTCAAAAAATGGGTTATTTTTATGAGGGATTCGATAAAACCAGTTCAATTTCAGGTTATTCTGTAAAATTATACAATAGCCTTGGTGAAACTTTAGATAAAACTCAAACAAAGGATTTCAAGGATGTTAAGGCTTATGATGGCTTTTCGTTATTCGATGAAAACCGTTTATTGTACTATCAAACTTTTTACAACTATTTCCCTTATACAGTTGAAATCAATTTCACTAGAACCGATAAGCAAACTTTTGGAATAGGTGGCTGGTATCCTGTGTATTCCTATAACATAGCAGTGCAATTCTCAAGCTTCACATTAACCACCGAAACATCAAACAACATCCGTTTTCAAGAAAAAAATTTGCCCAATTCTGTTAAAAATATACCACAGAAAACAAAAATCCAGTATTATTGGGAATTGAAAGATTATCAGGCTATTGACGAAGAACCATTTATGCCTGACTATATTTTTCCATCAGTGACAATAGCGCCCAATAGCTTTAATTATGCAGGATATGTGGGAATAATGACCAATTGGGAATCATATGGAAAATGGATTTGGGACCTCATTAAGGATCGTGATAATTTGAAGGAAGAAACTGTTGCATTTTTAAAAACTCAAGTTGATACAATTTCTTCCGAAATTGAAAAGGTACGTTACTTTTACAAATACTTGCAAGACAATACCCACTATGTTTCCATCCAATTAGGAATTGGAGGTTGGCAGCCCTTTGATGCAAATCTGGTTAATGAAACCAAATATGGTGACTGCAAAGCACTTTCAAACTATATGAAGGCACTGCTAAAAGCCGTAAATATTGAATCTGATTATGCTATAATTCGAGCTGGTAAGTACGAAAGGCCAATTGATACAGATTTTCCTTCAAACCAATTTAACCATGTTATTCTATGTGTCCCCAATAAAGGAGATACCATTTGGTTGGAATGCACCAATCAAAGGCAACCTTTTGGCTATTTGGGGTCTTTCACGGAAAACAGAGATGTTTTTTTGATTAAGGAAAATGATCTTCAAATGGTAAAAACCACGGAATACACCCGCGATATGAATACCCAATTCAGTAAAAACTTATGTACAATTGACTCATTGGGTAATGCACAAATTTCTAATCAAACCATTTATCAAGCATTGCAATTTGAAAATGTTTTCTCCTATTTCCATATTAGCCCCAAAGAACAGAAAGAAGGACTATACAAGGAAATTGACATTCCCAATACCACCATTACCAGCTTTACCTTCGACCGCAACAATGAGCCAATTCCTTTGGCAACAAGGAAATTGGAATTATCAATTACCAATTATAGTTCGCTGAATGGTAACCGCATGTTAATACCAGTAAATCCACTCAATGCATGGAGTTATATACCCGAAAAAATAAAAACACGCACCTATCCGGTAGTATTGCGTAGTTGCTCTTACGATGCTGATACCATTACCTTTCAACTGCCTTCAAACTATAAAGTCGAATATTTGCCGGAACCCGTTAAAATTGAAAACAATTATGGGGAATATGTATCTCAAACAAAACTGGAAGATGGCAAAGTAACCTATATCCGTAGCTTAAAATTGAATAAAGGAACATTCCCCGCTGAAGATTACGATAAGGTACGAAGTTTTTATAAGGCTATTTCAACGGCTGATGCCAATAAAATAGTGCTAGTAAAGAAGCTTTAAATCTGCAATTAATATTCAATGTCGTTTAGTTCTAATAAAGCGTTTCACGTTTAACTAAAAAGGGAATCAACACATCACGAAAATCGCTGTTTACATCGGCTTCGGCTAAATCAATCTGGTATTGGCCGCATTTTGAGCGGACTTGATTCATAAATAATTCCAGATTTTGGGTATATTGGCTGCGGATGTCGTTGGGGTTAAGCTTAAGTATTTCACCCGTTTCCATATCCACAAATTTTATGGGCCTGTTTTGATATCCCAATTGCTGTTCCAACTTTTTGTCGGTTACATGAAAAAGCACCACTTCGTGCTTATTATACCGCAAATGTTCCAACGCTGCAAATAGTTGATCGGAATTGCCGGCAAACATATCGGTAAAAAGAATCACCAACGAGCGCTGGTGTATTTTATCAGCAACCAAGTGCAATGTTTCGGCCAATTGAGTAGTGCGGTTAAAATCCTCTTTATCGCGGTGCAGGCATCTGTTCAGATCAGCATACAAGCGCTTACTGTGCGATTCTGACAATTTCATTTCTGATAAAAATTCTATTTTATCGGAAAACAAGGTAAGCCCCACGGCATCGCGTTGACGGCGTAAAATATGAATTAAAACTGCTGCTGAGTAAATTGAAAAGCTTAGCTTACTCGCCACACTGGCTTCATCATAAGGAAACAACATGGATGAAGAAGTATCGATTAAGATCATGCAGCGTAAGTTGGTTTCTTCTTCAAACTTCTTTACAAACAACTTATCGGTTCGGGCATACAATTTCCAATCGATGTGTTTGGTTGATTCGCCGGAATCGTACAACCGGTGTTCTGCAAATTCAACTGAAAAGCCATGATAAGGGCTGCGGTGCAATCCGGTAATAAAACCCTCAACTACCTGACCTGAAACCCATTCCAGATTGTCGAACTGCTCAAAATTAAATATTTCCTGTAAGTTTTTCATGTTATGGGCGAAAACAAAAAATCCGGTAATCGAAACCGAAGCCAATTACCGGAAAATCTCTTTTTAAAGTGCGTTTAAAGAAGTTTGTTCATTTTTTCGGCCAGGGCTGCTTTAGCTACCACACCAACTTGTTTGTCAACTACTTCGCCCCCTTTGAAAAACAATAAAGTAGGAATGTTGCGGATACCATATTTCACAGCCGTAGCAGAATTATTGTCCACATCTACTTTCACCATTTTAGCTTTTCCTTCCATTTCGTGGGAAAGCTCTTCAACTATTGGTCCTATCATTTTGCAAGGCCCACACCATTCAGCCCAAAAGTCCACCATTACTGGAACGGTCGATTTTAATACCACTTCTTCAAAATCTGCATCTGTTACATGAATTGCCATTTCTATATATTTTAAAATTGTTTTACCATTACTACCTTAGTACAAATATAGATTAATAAATGTTTGAATGAATACAATGATTTGAATAATTCTACAATTTTAATTAACAATGTTTCAAACTTTGGGGTATTATTTATTATGCTTCATTCACTGCCAATAAGCTATAATTATTGGACATTTATTTACGCCAAAGCTAAAAATAGCCTTTGATAAAACTTGAGATATTATGCTGTCTTTGGAATGGTTCAACCCCTTCGGGGTTGCAGTGATATGACATTAGATTCCGTGGGATTGAAACCCCACGGTTATTCATATTTTACCCCTCCGGGGTATAAAAACACTTCTTGATTCTTACGAATAACTCTAAATACTTTAGTACTCTAATTACTTTAAGTACTTCCTACTCTAATTTATATTCAATCAATGGGTGATTGTCTAAATATTCGATCAACAGGTTGCTAACTTCCACCCTATGCGTACGCGAAAAAAGTTGAACCCATAGCTTCTTTTCCTGATCATACACTATAAACTTAAGCAAGGTATTGCCTTTATTTTCTTCCATCTTTCCAAGCAATTCGGCAATTAAATCTTCGGTAAGGCCAATAATGGGTATCTTTATTGATACACTCTTCAGCATTTTTTCCCGAATTTCAGTCAGCATCTGAACTGAATTTACCTTAATTTCCAGCTCTTTTGCTGAATTAGTACCCCAGCCTCGCTCCTGTACTTTACCTTTTACAAACAGTGAATACCCTTTGGTGCAAAAATTTTTAAATTCCATAAAATCTTTGCCAAAAAAGGTAAACTGATAGCTCCCTGAATAATCTTCCATGGTGAATCCACCAAATGGTTTTCCCGCTTTTGATGTGGCCATGCGCACATCGGTTACAATACCTCCAATTGAAATATCTTTCCCTTCCAGCTTAGTCAAATCCGATAAATCAACCAACTCCGTGTTGCAAAAGCTCTTAATTTCAATTCGGTATTCATCTAGCGGATGGGCGCTCAGGTATATTCCCACCAATTCCTTTTCACGGTTTAGCTGTTCTAAATTTCCCCACGGTTCTGCCTTTAATACAGTGGGCTTAGTAATGGCAACTTGATTGGTTATAGCTCCAAATAGCGTATTTTGATTCGATGCCAAATCGTTTTTATACATGGCTCCATACTTGAGCAAACTTTCAATAAATGATTCTCCCACTTCATTCAATTCAAAATATTGACTGCGGTGCTCTACTTCCTTGAAACAATCGAAACCACCGGCCTGAGCCAATGCTTCAAAGGTTTTGCGGTTTACGGCACGCAAATCGACCCGCTCCACAAAATCAAAAATGGATTTGAATGGCCCTTTATTTCGTTCATCAATTATATTTTCCACCGCACCTTCCCCAACATTTTTAATGGCTGCCATTCCAAATCGAACATCTCCATTTTTATCCACTGTGAATTTTTTATGACTAAGATTCACATCCGGACCAAACACCTTTTGCTTCATCCTCCGGCATTCTTCCATCAATTTGGTTACCTCAGTAATGTTCGATAGGTTACGGCTTAAGTTGGCCGCCATAAATTCAGCCGGAAAGTGAGCTTTTAAATATCCTGTTTGATAAGCGATGTAAGCATAACATACCGAATGTGATTTATTGAATGCATATTCAGCAAATGCTTCCCAGTCTTTCCATATTTTATCAATCAGTTCATCAATGCTTTTTTTCTTATCCGCTGCTCCTGCTACAAAATCGGGGTTTTCCTTACAACCTAATTGAAATTTTTCCTTCAGCTTATTCATCTGCTCATTCAGCTTTTTACCCATTGCTTTGCGCAGCGTATCGGAATCGCCGCGGGTAAAACTTCCCAAAGCCCTTGAAAGTAGCATTACCTGTTCCTGATACACAGTAATTCCATAAGTATCTTTCAAATAAGTTTCCATAATTGGATGGTCGTAAACAACCGGTTCGCGACCGTGCTTGCGATTTATAAACGAAGGAATATATTCCATTGGACCTGGACGGTAAAGGGCATTCATGGCCACCAAATCCTCAAAACGGTCAGGTTTAAGGTTTTGAAGGTGCTTTTTCATTCCCGGACTTTCAAACTGAAAAATGGCTGAGGTTTCGCCATTACTAAAAAGCTGGTAGGTTTTTTCGTCTCCGAACGATATTTGTTCTATATCAATTAAAACACCTTTCGATAATTCTATGTTTTCCAAGGTATCTTTAATAATGGACAGTGTTTTCAAACCTAAAAAGTCCATTTTTAATAGACCAAGTTCTTCCACATAATGACCGTCGTATTGGGTAGTCAATAACTTTTCGCCTTTGGTTGGCATTACAGGAATGTGTTGGTCGAGCGGATCCCTTCCGATAAGGATTCCGCAGGCATGAACACCGGTCTGCCTTACCGAACCTTCCAGTTTTTCGGCATTGAGCAGTGTTTTTACAATCAACGGGTCGTTCGATTTTTTCTCTTTAGCCAGGTCAGCGTTCTCCTTGTAGGCCTTTTCAAAAGTCATTTTGGGAGCTTCGGGCACCATTTTGGCTAAGCGGTTGGCTTCTTCCAAAGGCAATTTTAACACCCGTGCCACATCTTTAATGCTCGACTTGGTGGCCATAGTCCCAAAGGTACAAATGTGGGCCACTTTATCGGTTCCGTATTTATCGGTAACCCAATCGAGAACCTTTTGCCTGCCATCGTCATCAAAGTCAATATCCACGTCGGGCATTGATATACGGTCGGGGTTAAGGAACCGTTCAAAAAGCAAATCGTACTTAATAGGATCCACGTTGGTTATTCCCACGCAATACGATACCACAGCACCGGCAGCCGAACCACGACCTGGGCCCACAATAACATCCATGCGGCGAGCTGCGTTTATAAAATCCTGCACAATAAGGAAGTATCCGGGAAACCCCATAACTTTTATAGTTTCCAGCTCAAAATCAATCCGTTCTTTTAGCTCATCACTGAGCGATACTCCATATTTTTTTGCAGCTCCTAGGTATGTTAAGTGTTTTAAATAATCGGATTCAAATTTAATCTGGAGTACTTTCTCATAACCACCAATGCGTTGAAAGGCTTTCTCACCAAATTCCTGAACCATATCGGCTTCGGAATATTTTGCTTCATAGTCAGCAAATTTTCCAAACTCATCGGGTATGTCAAATTTAGGCATGATGGGTGCCGAATCCAACTCATAAGCCTCAACTTTGTTGGCAATTTCGATTGTGTTTTCTAATACTTCGGGAATGTCGGCAAACAGTTTATTCATTTCGACTGTAGTTTTGAACCACTCTTGCCGGGTATAACGCATCCGGGTTTGGTCGTCAAAATCGCGTCCGGTACTTAAGCAAACCAACAAATCATGCGCTTCAGCATCGTCGGCTTCTGCAAAATGGACATCGTTGGTGGCTATGGCTTTAATCTGATGTTTTGAGGCAAAATCGAGCAGCACTTTATTCACTTTCACTTGATTTTCCCATACGTTGGTGCGAATGTTGGGATCGTTGTTTGGGTGGCGCATAAGTTCCAGATAATAATCGTCGCCAAAAAGATTTTTATACCAAAGTATCGTTTCTTCCGCTTTTTCAAAATTCCCATTCATAATATGCCCTGCTACCTCACCTCCCAAACAGGCCGAAGTAGCAATCAATCCTTCGTAATGCTTTTCCAGTAATGCTTTATCAATTCGTGGTTTATAATAAAAACCTTCGTTGTGCGAAACCGAAGTTAATTTGAGCAGGTTTTTATATCCAATTTTATTTTTAACCAGCAGCACTAAATGGTCGCCCGATGCATCATTTTTATCTTCTTTCCTCAATAAACCTCTGGTAGCTACATAAACCTCAATTCCCAATATAGGCTTTATTCCTACTTTCTTGCAATTAACATGAAATTCTTTCACACCAAACATACTTCCATGGTCGGTAATTGCAACTGCTGACATTCCATCAGCTTTGGCTTTTTGTGCAAGCTGCATGGTAGTAGCCGCTCCATCAAGAATGGAATATTGAGTATGAACATGCAAATGGACAAATGGAACGATACCTCCTTTTTTTGAAGCTAACGTTTGCTTCCGCACTTCATCCTCCACCGAAATGTCTTTAAATTCATTGGTTTTGAAGGATTCAAACGCAACTCCAGCCAATTCAATAGCTTTGGGATTTAATTTTTTGAATTCAGTTAATTCCGTACTGGTCCATTGTAAACGCTGGGCACTAATTCCTCCAACCCGTACTAATTCTAAAAAACAACGGGTAGTTGCCTCCACATCGGCGGCGGCATTATGGGCTTCAATAAATGGCACACCAAACAACTTGGTGTGCAATTCGGTAAGTGTGGGCCATTTGGGTTTGCCATTTTTCATAATGGCACAGAATTCCGTACTTTCCTCTTTGGTACAGAGCTGCTGGGTCTGAGTCAAAATCTCGGGCATTCCAATGCGGAGCAATTCACAACCCACAATGCTTATATCGAATTCAATGTTGTGGCCAATAATGAATTTCGCATTTTTAACATCGCCAATAAAATCGGTTAAGGCTTCCGCCAAGGGAATCCCTTTTTCGTTGGCAATTTCGTTGCTGATGCCGTGAATGGCAATCACTTCGTTGGGTATGGTGTATCCTTCGGGTTTAATAACATGGTTTTTGGCAAAAAGGAATTTTCCTTTGTTATCGTGGCATTGCCAAGCCAATTGAACCATCCGGGGCCAATTATCAAAATCAGTCAACGGTGCTTTCCACTTTTTGGGTAACCCAGTGGTTTCGGTATCAAAAACTAAAAACATGAAAGCGAGATGTTAGAAATTAGAGTTTAGAGATTAGATATTATATAGCACAACATCGTTTACAAATTTCTATATTAAAAGTGTAGCACCACATCGTTTACAGTTCTTTGACATCTTGTAGCACAACATCGTTTACAGCCTAATGATGAA